>PPCM01000089.1_pt1 | contig 150703 bp, 86 predicted proteins | sample 1555541 | NCBI WGS metagenome assembly PPCM01 (sample SAMN05284479, study PRJNA326546) | Marine sediment metagenome, whole genome shotgun sequencing project. | isolation source: marine sediment | place: Germany: Wadden Sea | collected 2012-09-05
GCCTCTTTCGTATTCATCCGGATGTGTATGGCTTAATGACCAATCATCAGTATTCCGTGTGTTGTGATGATGCTGCAGGCATTTCGCGAGCAACCCGGGAGGCGCGCGCAGAGATTCATCGAGTGGTGGCAGCATTGAAGAAGCATGGGAGCCCCTTTGAACGACTGAGGCTCGTGGCCACTGCCGAGCAGATCGGAGTTAGGGAAGGGCGCCGCTTGCATGGCTTGTATCGCCTGACCGTCGACGATTTAATCCGAGGGGCGCGGTTTAAGGATGCCATCGCACGAGCCACATTCTGTGTGGATGTGCATTCGACGAATCCAGCGTCCGGCAAAAGTTACGACTCCGCTGGAGTGTCCGCACAGCCCTACGACATCCCGTTACGCTGCTTAATCGCGAAGGATGTAGACGGCCTGTTGATGGCCGGGCGTTGTATCAGTGGTGACTTTTGGGCGCATGCATCGTATCGAGTCACCGGCAATGCAGTCGCCATGGGGGAGGCCGCGGGAAAGTTTGCTGGTTACTGTGTCCAAGCAGCGCTGCCGCCGAAAGTAATAGCCGCAGAGCCGCAGCACATGTCCGCATGGCTGCAATCACTTTCCCCGTAGTTTCAATGACATGTGCTGTCGGCTAGAGTGTTTCTCAAAACAGTTTATATCTATTGAAGTGACCCTAACAGTAGCGGGAGCATCTTGCTCCCGAATTTAGAGGCCTTGTAGTGGGAAGCTCCAGCTACATTCAGCCTTTGAGATGTTGCGAAAACGCAAAGACTTTTTAGAAACGGTATAGGTATAGGGGAATTCCGGTAGCTAGAGAGACACTTTAAGTTGAGGAAATCGAAGCGGTTATCAGAGCATGTAACATGCAGCCAATATAAGCTGAACGGCCAGAACCCCACCTCCTCGACGACGTTTCTTGTCCGATATAAAGTCGTGATCCAAAGAAAAAAGCTCGCGGATTCAACTAGCAAGTGCAAGGGGCTAGAGGCCATTGGTTATCGTTAGTATTGATGTTGGTTCCAGTGTGGTTAATGGGTTGGGATTGCACTGCTGCCTTCGCTTCGTGGAGGCCGTCTCCGAAGGGGTGCCGCGTAGCGGCAAGGCCGGAGCGAAGCGAAGGCAGCAGTGAGAGTGTTTCGGCTAAATGCATGGCTGTGGCCTAAGGCCTATGCTACGCAAGATCTCGCCGGTCAATGGCGCCCAAGTATGGATGTATTGAATTATGGTGATCTCGTGACGCTTCCAGGAAAATATGATGCGAAGAGTCTGCTCAATACCGGCGTTGAGATCCCTCAGCAATACGAGGGCGACAATGTCATCATTTCGATTGAGGGCAGCGGTTCATTAACCGGCGTGTTGATCAATGGACATTGGGTGCGTCGCTTGCATCACCATATCGGCGATCGATTTGATCTGAACATCACCCCATGGGTGAAATTCGGTGAGACCAATGAAATCGAAATTGTCTGCATGCGCGGAACCAGTTCGGGAACCGTCGAGAGCGTTGAGCTGAAATACTATAAACCTGAAGTCTATCCTTAGATTGGAAATTAGCCACTCGGTCGATTGCGGAAACTGCGGGGGGATTCACCTTGGCGGGTGGAAAACCAATTGGAGAACTGAGACAGGTGGCGGAATCCGAGCTCGGCTGCGGTGACTTTGATTGGTACTTCCTTCCTGCGAAGTTGTTCGCAGGCGTAGGTGAGGCGCTGGTAGTCGCGGTAATGGTTGGGGGTTTGATTCAGTTCGCTGCGCCAGAGGCGATCCATCTGGCCGGCGGTGAGTCCCTCGCGTGCTGCCAGTTCGTCGCGCGAGAAGTCTTCTCGGATATCCAGCGCTGCTAAATAGCGGTAGCTCGCATACACACGGCTATCTTGGATGCTCGGCACCTCGTAGCGCATGCCACCCTGACTCGCGAGTAGTAGGGATTGCTTGAGGATTTCGAGTGTGTGCTTCTGGAGTTCCAGATAATCGGTAATCGGTAGCTTGAGCATGTGGAGTTCCAGGCGTTGCCCCGCGCTTAAGTGGCGGATCGTGCGGCTATGAAGCATCTGCTCAAGCGCTGCGTCGCCTGCGGCATCCGGTTGCGCGCAACAAATCTGGGGGCCGATCCACTCTGCGCCGTTCTGCGGGTTGCCCAAGGCGATGTGGATCGAGATGATTTCCGCGTCATCGGAAAAGTGCTGCCAGCGCGTGCCGGGGCTCGTGAGGATCCAAGTGCGATCTTTGGCGTCGGCGCGAATGGAGTCATCGCCTTTTTTCATCTGCACACTGCCTTGAAGCAGTTTGCAGAGTGTAAATATTGTGCCGTGAAAGGTGCCATGCTTGCCCGCGGGAGAGCCTATGTAGCAGCGTTCCAGCACTGGATTCAAGGCCTGCCAGGCGGCTGGCTCGTGGGGGATGTTTTCATTTTTGGAATCCATTTATGCCCATAATTGTTAACTTTAAACATATGTCTGTAAAGCCCTTAAGGTTGATCTATAAGGGATCTATGAGAGTGTAGGAACTTCAACATAAAGTTAATTGTTATGAAAATTACCTCTCTTAAGCCATATATTGTCGATTGTTTCCGCACGAATTGGGTCTTCTTAAAAGTCGAGACCGATGAAGGCATTTACGGGTGGGGCGAAGCCTCGCTTGAATACCGCGAGAAGACCGTGGTCGAAGCGATTATGGAACTGGGACGTAATGTCATTGGGCGTAACGCGTTTGAGATTCAATCAATTTGGGACGAAGCAAATCGTGAAGTCTACTTCCGCGGTGGCCCGGTTTATATGTCGGCATTGGGCGCTTTGGAAATGGCGCTTTGGGACATCAAAGGCAAAGCCTTGAAGGTACCGGTTTATGAATTGCTGGGCGGCGCGGTGCGTGACCGCATCACTTGTTATGCCAACGCTTGGTTTTCAGGTGCGAAGGAGCCGCATGAATTCGCTGAAAAGGCAAAGTTGGCGATGGAGGCAGGTTATCGCGGTTTGAAATGGGATCCATTTGGTGCGGTGTATTTAGAAATGACTCCGCAGCAGATGAAGCAGGCAGAAGCCTGCGTGGCCGCTGTGGCTGAAGCGGTTGAAGGTAAGGCCGAGTTATTGATCGAAGGGCACGGTCGCTTTGATGTGCCGACTGCGGTACGAGCCGCCGATATGATCGCGGCTTACAATGTCGGTTGGTTTGAAGAGCCATTGCCGCCGGGTAATTTGGTGGCGCTCGCTGATGTGCGCAGTAAATCGCGTGTGCCGATTGCAACGGGTGAGCGTTTGTATAGCCGCTGGGATTATATCCCTGTCTTTGAGTCGCGCTGTGCCGACTTTGTGCAGCCGGATGTGACCCATGTCGGAGGGATGTCCGAACTGAAGCGTATCGCAGAAACAGCTGAAGGCTATTTCCTCCCATGCTGTCCACACAATCCATGTGGCCCGGTTGCCAATGCGGCGACGCTGCATGTCGCTGCGTCGACCATGAACATTCGCCGTCTCGAAACAATGGCGACGGATGTGAACTGGCGAACAGAGGTCGCTGACGAGGAAGCTGGTTTTGAAGATGGTTGTCTGACGATCCCTCAAGGTCCTGGTCTTGGGGTCGAGATTAATGAAGAGGCTTTGGCGAAGTATCCGTATAAAGCCCATGATCTACGCCACTATAAAGGCACTCTGACGGACATTCGTCCGAAAGAGAGCGGTTACATTTTTAAAAAATAGGGATAATATGACTACTGAAATTGACCCCAAATCATATGTCGAGGAGCAGGATGTGCCTGCGCTCATGCGTGCTCAGTTGGCGGACTTGGAAGCTTTAGGCCTACCGGGCTTGGGACTATTCAAAACGCGCAAAACGACTGAGATCAAATCATCCAAGATCGGTGTCGGCTTCGAAACGCTTGATCGCTTTATGTTCGATCCGGAACGGGTCTATCCCTTGATGGCCGAGCTCGGTGCCAAGTGGGCACGCGTTCAGACCGGCTGGAGTCGTTGTGAAACGGAAAAAGGGCAGTATGATTTTGCCTGGCTCGAAGAGATTGTTGATCAGCTCTTAGCGGTCGGCGTGGAGCCATTTTTCTCCATTACGTTCGGCAACCAGCTGTATATGCCGGATGTGCCGCATGAGTCGGCAGTCGGGCATGTGCCGCTCTATTACGGCGATGATGTGAAGCAAGCCTGGCATAACTATGTCGTGGCTCTGGCGAAATGCTTTGCGGGGCGCGTCGGCCACTGGGAAGTTTGGAATGAGCCGAACATTCCGCAGTTCTGGCATCCATCCAAGCCGAATGGCGCGGAATACGCCGAGCTGGTGAAGGTCACGGCAGCAGCAGTCAAAGAAGGCTGCCCGGATGCGAAGATCGTCGGCGGTGCTATGTCGAAAATGGATCCACCGTTCCTCGAAGCCGCGCTCAAGGCGGGCATGGCCGATCACATTGATGTCTTTTCGTTCCACCCGTATCAAGCAGTGCCTGAGGCCAACTTGCAGAACATGCATGACCTCGTTCGCCGCTTGTTGGCGCAGTATGCGCCAGCGCGAGCCATTGATGTGTGGCAAGGTGAGAACGGCTGCCCCTCGCAGAGCAAGGGGCACAACGACGATTGGCTCGGCCTCTACGCGACCGACCAAGTCGTGCAGGCGAAGTGGGTGGCACGTCGTATCCTCGCGGATCTTAAGGCTGGCTTTGATCTGGCTTTGTATTTCCACGCAGTCGATCTAATGGGGCGTCCGTATCGTCAAGCGGGGGGCGAGGTCAAAAAGCCGGTCATGATGGGGCTCATCAATGGGGCGGATTATCAGCCGAAGTATTCTTTTAAAGTTTTCCAACGTGTGTGTTCGCTCTTTGATGATGCGAGTGAGCGGCGTGAGCTGTTTTACCGTTTCCTAAATATCGACGACAAGAATCCGCAGCAGAGCGGGGTGTTGGCGACGTCGATGGGTGTCAGTTTTGTCCGCGACGGGGTGCCGCTGTTGGCCTATTGGAATACGGAAGATCCTCAGCAAAAGAAAGCCGCTGGCGAAATCGACTTGGTTCTTTGGGCTGATTCGGATCTGCGCTTCGAGCAGCCGGTGTTATTGGATTTGATGACTGGTCAAATTCACGATGTCTCCGCTCAAGGTGAGCCATTCATCTGCGATGATGCCAATGTGGGCACGAAGTTTCGTCTGCCATTTACGGACTATCCTTTAGTGCTGACGGATGCGTCGCTCTTTCCGATCAGTTGAACCCCATAGGTCTTTTGATGCCTCCGTTATTGCCGCTCAGGACGAACCCATTTCTCGAACGGCAATGACGGAGCATTGCCCTCCATTGTTACTTAGAAATTCATCTTAGAATCATGAAAATTGATACCACTTCCTATCTGTCTTTTGCCGGTAAAACCGTGCTCGTGACCGGTTCTTCGCGCAACTTGGGGCTGACCATTGCCGCTGCCTTTATTGAAGCCGGCGCCCGTGTCATTCTCCATGGCTCTGCGGCGAATCTGAAAAATGCACATGCCCAGTTGTTGAATGATTATCCGGATTCAGAGCTCATGGAGCTTTCGTTTGACCTAGGAGATCCGTCAGCGATTGAGAGCGCGTTTGCTCAATTGCAATCCAGCGGTTGGATGCCGGATATACTGGTCAACAATGCCGCACATTTAGGCTTGGGTGAAGGTGGCTTTCTCGAACAGAGCCCGGACTTTTTTCGCGAGGTGATGGAGGTGAATCTCTTTGGCGCATTCCGTTGCGCGCAGCTCACCGCGCAGCACTTGAAAGCGAAGGGTGGGGGCGCGATCGTTAATATCTCATCGCTGGCCGGCCATCAGGGCATCTTCGGACGTAGCGCTTATAATATCAGCAAGGCGGCGCTTGATGGGATGACACGTTCCATGGCTCAAGAGCTTTCAGGCTTCGGCATACGAGTGAATTCCCTGGTTCTCGGCTATGTCTGGACTGAGCGATGGAATGCTTTACCAGAGGGACATGAAGCGCGTCGCCGTAAGAATGTTCCTTCCGCCGCGCCGAGCTCACAGGAAGAAATTGCCCGCACGGTCTTGTTCCTTGCTTCGGAGAGTGCGCCCACTTTAGTGGGGGCTCAAGTCATGCTGGATGGTGGCATGGGGATTCAGCAATTGCCTCCAGATGTTGGTATTTAGGGTCGCACGAATGATCAGATTATCCCTATCGTTCGCAGAAGGTTTCTTAATTTAATTAAAATCAAGTGAGATGGAGCATTGGAAAGCGAACCCCGAGATATGTCATCAGTTTTCGTCCTTAGAATGGACGGGCGATGGGAACTTTGACGAAGACAAAGTTCCGGCTTATACCTTGCCCGAGCCTCTGGTCTGTGAAGATGGTTCTCGGGTAGAATCTCAAGACGCATGGCGCGCGCAACGTCGTCCCGAGATTCTTGAGCTCTTCAGCAAATATGTCTACGGGCGAGCGCCAATTGGCAAACCCGAGGCGATGACGTATGAGGTGTTTGAATACGATTCCAATGCCCTCGATGGTCGCGCGATCCGTAAGCAAATACGCATCACTTTTACGGGTAAGAAGAATGGGGCGAGCATGGATCTATTGCTCTACACACCTAAGGCGTGCGATGGCCCGGTTCCTGTTTTTCTCGGCTTAAACTTCAAGGGCAACCATACGGTCGCCCGCGATCCCGGAATCAAGCTGGCTGAAGTGTGGCCGAGCGGTGGAGCGGAGACGCCGTCCGTCGCAGATGAGGCTTCGAGGGGGAGTCGATCAGACGCTTGGCAAGTCGACCTGCTGCTCAAACAAGGATACGGAGTCGCCACGATTTATTCTGAGGATATCGATCCGGATTTTCATGATGGCTTTCAGAATGGGGTTCACGGCGCTTTCGATACTGAAAGACGAAGCGATTCTTGGGGAGCCATTGGCGCTTGGGCTTGGGGCTTGAGCCGAGGACTGGATTATTTGGAAACGGATGCTGCCGTCGACTCGCAGCGCGTTGCGGTGTTTGGGCATTCACGCATGGGCAAAGCCGCACTGTGGGCGGGCGCGAACGATGAGCGATTCGCACTCGTGATTTCCAACAATTCCGGTTGTGGCGGCGCGGCTCTCAGTCGTCGGAATTATGGCGAAAGCATGCAGATCATGCAGCGCAGCTTTCCGCATTGGTTCTGCGAAAATGTCGACGCCTATATTGCCGAAGAGCCTGCGCTTCCGCTCGATCAGCATCTGCTGATTGCTTTGATCGCTCCACGACCGATCTATGTCGCGAGCGCGGATGAGGATCTGTGGGCAGATCCACGCGGGGAGTTCCTCGCCTGCAAGCATGCGGAACCCGTTTACGAGCTAATGGGGTGCAAGGGCTTAGACAGCGAATTCATGCCCGCCTTGCACCAACCGCTCCAGGCGGGGCAGATCGGCTATCATATCCGGAATGGTGCGCATGGAGTGCTCGAATATGACTGGAAGTGCTATATCGATTTTGCGGACAAATACTTGAGGTAGTTCGTTAAGCTCGGCATTTGAGTTGGCTGATTACTGGCCGCGTCGTCTGCTCGTTGAGCGACTAGAAATGACCAAGCATCCCGCCATCAATGCCGAGAGGAGTGTGAATGCACTTGGCTCTGGAATCGCCGAGAAGGTCTCGGGAATGTCGTTATAGATGCGGAAGTTGTCAAAGTTGACATTACCAGCCGTAGTGGTGTCAGAGCTGGCGAAACGCAAGATATTGTTTGTCACGGCACCCTCCGTATTCAATATGCCAGACGAGGTCACTGTTGCAGTCGGAGTGCCACTGGTAGAGATCTCGGTGTTTCCCTCCGCGAGAAAGAGGTTTACGGTGACAAGCCCTGCCACACTGGTTTCTAGCGTGACCGCCATGTGATACCAAGTGTCGGCTGTATAGCTGCTGAATGCTGTGTTAGGCCGAGGATCCCCCAGAGTGTCTGCGACCGAGTAATCGATCAGTTCAATCATAAAGGATCCGCCTGTATTGGTCGTGGTAATCAGTCTTATTTGATTGCCTTGGCCGAAGTAAAGGTCGATGGGACGGACGCTTTTTGCATCCATGGATGCTTTGTCACTTTTGAAGATATAGTCAAAACCACCATTGAGTGTATCGAAGCCTAAAGTCGCGCTAGTGTCCTCAAATAGGGCGTTGAAACCGTTGCCGACAGTCGTGGTGGTGATTTCGACTCCAGCGCTTCTGCTGGCGTTGGCGATGTCGGTGTCAGTTACGACTAGATTGCCTCCTGTGATTGCGGAACTGACTCCATCCGCGTTACTGGTGTCATACATGATGCCCGTGCCGCCAAGTGTTACGATATCAGAGGCACCACCTGTGCCGCCGCCGGTTCCATTGAAGTCAGCCTGGAAGACCAGTTCGGCGGAGGCTGTGTGGGCAAGTGTTGCCGCGACGAGGAGCAGAGGTGTTTTAATCATAGAACGGGTTGTTGGGTTTAGGGTTGGTTGAACGATAAATACGATAGTAAACAGAATAAAGAGTGTGGGGTCTTCCACATGTTGCAAGCCAATAGTTCAAGCCGCAGCTAGCTGTGAAATTTCATCGCGACGACGTAGTGGATCATGCTTTCGACTGATCTGGATCCCCGTGGTAACTCTAATTCCGGGCAAGAAGTTCCATTTATTCGATGTCCCCATTTTTTTCTTGCTAATGCTGCCAACTTTGCGCGAAATAATGCCCGATGTTTATAATAATAGACATTAAAGACTTAAACCCCCGATTAATTATGTGCTCCTTAAATACACCATCAAAGAACATCGCCAAGTTTGCCTTGGCCTCCATCGCGCTCACGCTTTCCGCTTCGGCTGATCTGGTCTTTCAAGCTGATTTTGACAGCGCAAATCCTGTCACGCTTGGTGGGACAGGAGCTACTTTCACGGGGAATTCGTCTGGCGACTCGTCCAATGCGACCGCTACGCTTGAGACTGCGGCGCCTCTAACTTCCGGTTCAGGTGGCTATTTGTCGATCATGGACAATGGCATACGCCCGAACACTACTTATAGTAGTGCGAGTGGCATTGAGTTTATACCAACTAGTGCGGCCAACTCGTTTGATTCTTGGTTTACTCAAGACGGCGCGGGGACGGGGAAGGACTCCATTAATGGCGCCTTTGATTTCTTTTTTAGTTTTGACATGCTGCAGGGTTCTCTTGGAGGAAACAGCTTGCGATTTTTAGATTTCAGTGGGGGCACGGGCGGCCTACGCTTGGTTGTTAATATGGTGGACCCGACTACAAATCGCATGGGTTTTCAGTTGCTTGATTATACCACAGGTAGTGGAGTGAATATTGCAAACGCGATCAACGCCACGGATGAGATCAGCATTGTAGAGGATCAACTCTATCATATCGGTGGCACCGTGTCGACCGATGCAACGACGGGGCGGGTGACTACCAATTTGTTCTGGGCTTTGGGCGATACCGCGATCGACACTTCAGTTTCGACACATCTGATTGCAAGCGCGACTTCAAGTGGTAGTTTTGACTCGCTGCATGCTTTTGGTTCCGACGATGGCTTTAAGTTAGGTTTGACGCAAAATACCGTTGATGATCAGAAGGAGATTAAAATCGACAGCTTCAAGCTCTACAATTCGATTCCCGAGACTTTTGGTGCGATTCCTGAGCCTAGTGCATATGCGCTACTGGCTGGACTGGTGGGGCTGATGGCGGTGTCCATTCGCCGTCGTCGTTCTTAATCACTTTGTGATTTTTGCAGGTTGAATAATTTTTTAGGGTTAGAAGTTGGGTTAGGGTCCAACTTCTTTATATAGGGTTAAAAGCCGTCGGAGAGATCCGGCGGCTTTTTTTCTGACGTGAAAAATGGAGGGTCTAGCTCCGTCTGGACAGTGTCGTCAAAGCGGACGAGATGGAGCTCGTCCCTCCGATCTGGCTGACTCATCAGTATCATTTTTTTCAAAAGTAGTATTCGTTCCACAATTCAGGCATTATGAGCACTTACAGCAAAGGATCACTCGTCTTCGTGTGGATTGTCTCGTTGTTTTGTATGGGAGAGAGCTTCGCTCAGGGGGCCGCTGGCCTCGATAATCTCGCCCTCAGCAAAAAATACACACTCAGTCCGAAGCCCAATTACCGCTACTGCACGGAAGCGGGCGATCAGACTCAGTTAACGGACGGGGCTCATTCGCAGGGATATTTTTGGACGCAGCCAAGCACGGTGGGTTGGAGATCTGACCGCTCTATCTCGATCACTATAGATTTGGGTGCTGTAGAGCCCATCGCTGGTTTGTCTTATAATACTGCAGCTGGAAAGGCGGGAGTTGATTGGCCGCTGTATATACTAATCTTGGTGAGTGACGACGGTGAGGCTTACTCGCTAGCCGGGGAGCTGGTCGCCCTCGATGCGGAACGTGGCGGTCTGCCAGAAGAGGGATACCGCGTGCATCCATACTGGACGGATCAACTGGAAACGCGTGGCAGGTATGTGAAGCTGATCGTTAATTCGAGCGGCTCGTTCATCTTCGCGGACGAAATCGAAGTCTATCGCGGGGCGGAATCCTTGCTGCGGGAGCCGTTCGTCGGTGAGGTGATTGTGGACGTTGATCTGTTTCTTCAAGGGTTCGAGCTCACTCGGCAGGTGCGCCGTCGGTTAAGAGATGATCTTGCAGCCGTACGCGCAGCCGCGGAACACGCGGGCGAGAATGTGCGAATATCCAATGAGCTGGCTGCCATCGAGCGGGACATCCCGGAGTTGCAGGTGCCCGCCTCGGAAGACTTTCGCACTGTCTTTCCGATCAATGACCTGCACCGACGAATCTTCGCGGTGCAGGCGGCGCTGTGGCGGCAGTCCCTATCAGACTCGCTGGTGGTGTGGCAGACGCACCGCTGGGATATGGTCAGTCCCACCGAAGCGCCGCAACCGAGAGGGGCGAGCGTTGAAGTGGTGATGATGCAGAACGAGTTTCGGGCTGCGGCTTTTAACTTGAGCAACTGTGGGTGGGCGCCCGCCGAGCTGCGTCTATCCTTTGAAAATTTACCCGGTGGCTCGACCCCGGACTACATCACGGTGCATGATGCGCCGTTTACTGATACGAGGAGTGGTGTCCCCATTATCGCGGCGCTGCCGGCTGCCAAGCGCTCAGGCGAGAGTTACGTATTGACCATCGAGCCGGGGATGACTCGGCAGGTCTGGCTGACCTTTCACTCGAAGGATCTGCCTGCCGGTGACTATCGTGGCCGTATCCAAATCAGTGCAGGTGAATTAGAGATACCTGTGCACTTGAAAGTTTATCCGTTTATGTTTCCGGATGAGCCGACTTTGCACCTGGGCGGTTGGGACTATACCAACGTGGACGAGATGTATGACGTGACGAATGAAAATCGTCCGCTGTTGATCCAGCATCTGCGCGAGCGTTTTGTGGATACGCCATGGGCGACGAACGCAGTCATGCCGACAGGGAAGTATGATGCGGGCGGCAACATGATCGAAGCGCCGGATCCGACTCGGTTCAGGACTTGGTTGGATCGCTGGCCTGATACGCGGAACTACTACGTTTTTTCGAGCGTGAAGAATCGCTTCGCAGGTTTTGAAATGGGCACTAAGCCGTTCAACCAAGCAGTGTCCAACTGGATTACATGGTGGGTCCAGCAGTTGGCAGAGTGGGGGATTGAACCAGAACAATTGGGACTACTCTTGGTGGATGAACCGCACACGCTGGAGCAGGACGCGACTGTCGTCGGCTATGCCCGTGTGATACGAGAGGCGCAGCCGGACGTGGTCATCTGGGAGGACATGACTTGGCGTGAGCCCTGGCAGGCCAATCCAGAGCTCTTTCACGCGTCGGATGTCCTTTCTCCGAATCTACCGATGTGGATTCGCGAGGGGGCGGCCTTTGCCGATTTTTATCTAAAGCAGCAGGAAGCGGGGAAGGAGCTTTGGTTTTATTCCTGCAGCGGCCCCGGTAAGTTGCTCGACCCCTATGCGTATCATTTGATGCAGCAATGGTTTTGTTGGAGATATGGTGCGAAGGGCTCCGCTTTCTGGGCTTTTGGAGACTCCAACCGTGCCTCGTCCTGGAATGAATATGCCTCTTCGAAAGGAGCCTATACGCCCGTCTTTCTGGATGCGATCAGTGTCACCGCCGGCAAGCACATGGAGGCCATTCGCGAAGGAATGGAAGATTTCGAATATCTGCAAATACTGAGCGACCGAGTCGCTGAACTGGAAAGTCAGGGACTGCAGGGCAAAGCGATCACAGAGGCGAAAGCGCTCCTCGATTCCGCAGCGGAGCGCGTGACTGCGTGCATGGTCGATGTTGGCATGCTCAATTGGGCTGAGCCAAAGGATCGATCGATCGCCGACCAGATTCGTGTTGAGGTGCTGGAGTCGTTGCTGAAATTAAGAGAATTGTGATCGGGGGGGCAGACGGGGTAAATGTGGTGCCAGCTCCGTCATGGGGGATCATCGGCGTGACCGCCGATGCCACGTTTTATGGATCGTAGCATCCGAGGTGACTCGGATGATTTACCACGTCGAATTGGAAGAATCATGGCGCCTCGCAAGTGGAGGATCATCGGCGTGACCGCCGATGCTACGTTTAATGGGTCCTAGCATCCGAGTTACCTCGGATGATTTACCTTGCCTGTCCTGAGCCAGTCTGCGGTGAGCTTGTCGAATCCGTCGAATGGAAGAATTATGGCCTCCTCGGAAGTGCATGAATACTCGCATGGAGGCTTAAGCCCATGCCATTCGGTTCAGTTCAGCCTGGATGTCGCTTCCAGTTGCTGCCAATCGGTCTCATATGCTCGAGTGGATTACTTCATGTCGTCACTGATATTGACCACCCGCTTGGCTAGAGGGCACAGAGAGCACCGAGCCAACAACGCTGTAACACGGAGCTTGTTACCGCGTAATACCTTTTTTGAATTGGCTTATATTCCGAAGGCCTGAGCAAGTTCCAATGTCATTGCCTATTAAACCAATGATTCGCTGAGGTGGTAGGGGCGCGACTTGTCACAATGCCATTGCCTATTCATTGTAGCACCAAAGGTGCGTCCTATTTTAGCCTAGGGCAACGCCCTAGGATTTGAATCAACCACCTTCTTAGCCCTGAAAGGCCGACTTAATCGCGCTTAGGCTTGGTCTATCAATTAGAGCGCCCTTTCAGGGCTAACTGTATGGGGCTTAAATTCCCAGGGCGTTGCCCCGGGCTGATATAGGTTGCCCCTTTGGGGCGAGAAATCATCCAAATAGTAAATATGACAATCTAGTTTTCTGCTTAACGGTTATAATTTTTAATATGCAATGGCATTGGAGCCAGGGAACTGTCTCAAAAAAAACCGTCATCTAGCTTTCTAATCAAAACTGTCCAATATCTCACGATTAGTCCGGTCACTTCGTGCGCGGCCTTGTCGCTTCGCTCGGAACGGCTCTAATCGATAATCGTAGCCGAAATCGTGAGATTTTGGATTTAGTAGTTCGAAATCGTTATTAAGTTCCATTTTTGAGACAGACTCCAAGCTTAGACACTACATACCAACCATAACATCGGCAGTGTGGGTTTCTCAAATAGGTGCAAACACTTTTGGAAAACGCTCTAACCGTATTCGGTCAAGCTGCCAAACGCAAAAAAACCTCCCCCGCAGTGTGCAGGGGAGGTTGACTCATAAAGATGCGGATCGCAGCGCGGTGGCTGCTGGATGCTAGACTCGGTGGCTAAGAATTACAGCCGGTCTTATTTGCGAGACTTGCGGCGAAAGCACAATCCCAGAGCGCCCAGGCCGAGTAGTAGGGCTCCCGCGGCGGGTTCGGGAATCGCTCCGAAGGTCTCAGGTGTGTCGTTGTAAAGGCGAATGGTATCCGCTTGGGCAATTTTACCATCCGAGCCCTCATTCAAATACCCTGCTGGATTGAAGCTCCAATTCCCTGAACTCAAGCCATCTGTTATGCTACTGGCGATCTTGAAGCTGCTGGATGCGACGAGATCATCGCCTGAACTCGTATCAATCGCACCCGTTCCCTCTGCGACAAACAAGTTTAGTGTCACTATATCGTCGATATCGGTGTCGAACGTGAAACCGACATGGTAAGTCTCACCTTCTACCCAATTCGGCGCGCCGATGGTATAGAGATTGCTTGTCGTGGTCGCATAGCCAGCTCCTGTTAGAAAGCCTCCAGTGCTAAGGAATTCGATACGTATTTCGTCTTGACCGGTAGACGTCAGAATAAATCTATAATTTCCCGTAGAGTTGGATCCAAAATCCAAAGGCCGAAACCAGTTGTTATGAAAACCTCCACTTCCAATATCCGCAGGTTTGAAAAAGAAATCGAAACCACCGTTGATTCCGGTTATGCTACTGCCATTGCTGGTCTGCATGTCTGCCCAACTGGCACCCGCTCCCGGAGTAAAAGTGGTGGATCCTAAGGTTCCGGAAGTTTTATTATCTGGAGATTCGGGATTGAGTGCTTGATAGTAGGATCCTTGTCCGATTGGTGAAGCGCTTTCAACCGTAACTTCACCGGTGCCGCTACTGCTCATCGATCCGGTGCCACCCAGGGTCACGATATCGGAAGCTCCGCCCGTGCCCGTTCCATCGCCGTTAAAATCCGCCTGAAAAATGATTTCGCCCTGTGCGGTGCTGGCGGCGAGTCCCAATAGAGCCGATAGGGCAGTTGCACGAAGGGTGCGTGATCCTTGCTGAGGTGATTTGAGGTGTGTGAGTTTCATATGTTTTCTTCTGGGGTGAATGCTTGAGATTAAGCCTAAGGGGTGAAGCGGACGAATTACTCTCATACTCTCATCACTGTGGGCACGTCCCTCAATCTTAAATTGCGGGAATTCGCTAATAAAGAGGCAAATCAATTTGATTGTGGTGGTTGATCGCCTACGAGGGTGTTTTTTCTTACTTCAATTCGGGACCTGACCACATCGGTAGAGTCACCGATCGTGCATTGTTCTCAATTTTTTCGATTTCTACTACGAATGTATAGTCCCCGTCTTTGGAGGAACTCCACTCGCCTGTCGACCGACCGAATAACTTCCAGCTTTGGATCAGTTCGGTGGCATTGAGCTTCTTGGAGACTTGCTCGGATTGTGCGATGCCTTCGATTCGTAGCATGCGAATGCCGTAGTTCGTCCCGCTGTGAATGGCGGCTACGATGTGGAGCACGGTTTCTCCTTGCTCGTTGGTGCGTACGCGTTGGACGACAACCGGCCATCCTTGGATTTCGAAGGGCTGCTCCAGTAGCTCCTTCAGTTGGGTGGCATACGGCTCGAATAGCTCACGTCTTGTGCCGACATGATCCATTCGGGACATGTAACGGCGGTAAGCGGTTAGAATGGCGCTGATTTCCTTTTCGCCTGTGATGGGGGCATCGGCTTGAGGGCTACCCTCTGCGCGCCATGCTTCGACGCGTTCGATGAATTCCGGCATAATCCATTCCGCGTCCCACTGCACGGTGCCGTGGTCGCGTCCTGGCTGCTGGTGGAGCTCGGTAAACGGGTGCCCGACGTTGCGTAGGCTGACCGCCATCAGTTCGTTTTCTTCGACGCGACTTTTATATTCGATGTCGGGATCTCCAACGATAAGGCAGATCGGCGGCAGGTCTTTGGCTGCGTAGTGCAGGGGCGCGTATTCATCCACAATGACTCGGAATTGATCTCCGGTATCCCCTCGAAGTCGTTTCACATTAAAGTGGGTACTGACCTGCCCGCTGACCGGAATGATTCCGGCTAGATCATTGGGCGTATGGTTTAATGGCGCTAACCAACGAGGATCCATGCCGATCATCGCAGTGAGGTAGCCACCGGCCGAATGGCCGCCGACGTAGACGCGCTCGGGGTCGCCGCCATATTGCTCGATATTGTCCAGCACCCATGCGGTCGCTGCGGCTGCGTCCTCGATACAGGCGGGGATCGGGGCTTGCCCGGTTAGGCGGTAGCCGACCGCCACCTGTGCAATACTCGGATCTTTGGTCGGCGAGAAGCCGCGCTTGCCGCCAGAGAGGCCGCCGCCATGAAACCAGACGATCGTCGCGAAGCCCGGATTGTCTTTCGGGATGGAGAGATCCAGTTGGCACTGTGTCTGACGGATGTCGTCGGCCGGCAGTTCCAGATCACTTGGACGATAGTTGATTCCCTTGATCACTTGAGGCTCTGCGTGAGCATTTGTGACGCTCAAGAAGAACATCGTCATCAGGAAGAGGAGGGGGGCTTTATAAAGCATTCAATCGATTCAGCAGGATTTTTGACTGAATGCAATCACTTCTGAAGACTAAAAAGAATTTATATTGATTATTCTGTCATCTGCCCTCAATGCTTACATGTCTGCAGGACAAAACACTTTCTAGTGATTGCTTCCCCGTGCAGGCCATCGACTTGAATCTTAGATATGATACCCCTTTCAAATAAACTCCTACGTGCTGTAAGATTCTCTTTTTCAGCCATTTTGCTCTCGCTCGCTCCCATGCCTTTATACGCGGCAACGGTGTCGGTCTCAGTCAGTGAAAGTAGCACTGGCGATGAAGGCTCGACGGCGATTAATCTGACGGCGGAAGGGAGCATGGACTGGGGAATCTGGCAAACGGATAACCGAACCCCCACCAGTCGTATGATTGGTGGCTCGGGTTTTACAGACCTGACTCTCATTGCGGGTGCGGCTGATTATGAATGGCAGTTCAACAACCCGGAGAATGCCTACAGCTGGACGAACGGCACGCCGATCGAGATAGGCGAGAGTGTGACCCAGGCAGCCCGCGCGACTCTGACAGATAATGGCGACGGCGTCAGGCTTAGCATTAACGTCACTGAGGCACGAACCTACCAACTGAAATTCTACACGACGACCTCGGGTGTTCTATTGGATGGTACCGCGAGTTTAGTCACAGGTGGGGTTTCGGATACAGCGCCAGGCACCATCACCAGCGGGTTGGCGAAATTTGAATATACGGTCGATTTTACGACCGACGGAGCCGATACGCTGACGCTGGATGTGGTCAAGTCGAGTGGGGGCTCAAATATTACTTTTGCCTTTGAAGCGTTCACATTGAGCGTCATCGGCGCGGAACCGAAGCTGAGCACCTATGCTGAAATGCGCTATAATGGTGACGGCACACAGCAGAGCTTTGATTTTTCTTACTCAAACGAGGGTGGGGGCGACGATTTGATAATTACTTCGGTGACGCCTAGCGGAGAGGATGCGGCTTATTTTGCCGTGGATTCCTTCACAACGCCGCTGGCGATGGGGAATACGGGCAACATCGGGTTCACTTTAAATCCGACGGATGGCGAGCGCGTCTATCGCACAACATTCATGATCGCATCGAATGATCCCGAGGCGCCGTCCACCGCGGTCGAAGTTACGGTGCTCGCGTCGACCGTGGACCTTGGCAATATTCTCTGTATCGGAGATTCCATTACCGAGGCCAACGGTGATCGCCCCTCTGATGATGGAAGCTGGTCGTGGCGTTATCCATTTTGGAAGGACATGGTCGATTACGCTGTAGGGAATGAATTCGTCGGCACCCGCTCGTCGAATCATAATTCAGCCTCGTTCTACCCTGACTATAAGGGCCAATCTTTCCTCAACCGCCACGACGCAATCTGGGGGATCTGGGCATCCAATAGAGCCGCGTCCGCGTCCACTTATCTAGGAACTCTTAAATCGCAGAATAAAACACCGGATACCGCTATTATCTTTTGTGGTAGTAATGATGTGAATAGTCTGGAGGATGGCACTGCGCAGATCATTGCAGACCGGATCAAGGTCATTGTAGATAATTTACAAGGAGACGTGGGCATCAGTGGAAACCCCAATATTCGCATCCTCCTTGTCTCTGCCTTGCCTCGCGGCAGGCATTCCACTTTTTATGATCAGCTGGATGAGCTCAATACAGTCTATGCAGAAATCAATGCGCTGATGGATGCCATGACTGAGACCGAGACGACCGAGACTTCCCAAGTGATTTATGTCGATGCGTACTCTTCTTTCTTTAACCGTTATGAAGAGCTCTTCTGGGATAAAGTGCACCCGAATGGAGTGGGCGAAAAGGTGCTCGGTGATCTGATTTTCGAAGCATTGGTGACGGATCGCGATACCGACGGGATGTCAGATATGTGGGAACTCGAGTATTTTAATAACCTAGCGACTGCGACACCCACCGACGACGAGGATGGGGACGGGGTGAGCAATCTCGATGAGTTTGTTTATGGTCAATCGCCCTTGATCCAGAACTCAGCTCAGTATCTTAATCTCTCGGTGGAAGATAGTCAGCTCAGCTTTACCTTGCCCGCGGCGAGTGGAACTGGCTACAAATACCTAACACGCACATACACACTTTTCTCGTCCTTGAACCTAGTGAAGTGGGATCCGGAGGAAGCAGGGGTTGCGGATGGCGACCCCGTGGTCGTCTCTGTTGATTTTGGAGAAACAGCCAAGTTTTATAAATTGGGAATCAGCATCCATTGATCAGATACGCCATCGTCGTTTGTTTATTCACGAGTATCCTCTCTGGGGTATCTAGTGCAGGAGTCTCTTTTTCAGGAGATTGGGAAGACGGCTTGATTGGTCCTGGGAATTGGAGAACTCTGCAGATTGTTGACGGCGATCGTTTTCAACGAGTGACTGCACCCGTTCGCCAGGGGCAGTATGCGGTTCGGGTCGAGGTGCGACCGGGGGATGATCCGATTCATTCATCGGGCGAGCGAGCCGAAGCTTTGGTCATGCTCAATGCTGATGGAAAGCGTCTCAATGAATCCGTGTCCAGTGGCACGCAGTATTATGCGTTTAGCGTGCGACTCGATGCCGACTGGCAAATGCCGGAAGCTGGTAAGGGGGGGAGTTGGGCCATTATTTTTCAGCTTCATGGCCCGGATGTAATCAAAGCATCTCCGGCGGTCGCGATCCGAGCGCATGAGCAATTTGAGCTATCGCTTCACAGTGGCGATCTCGATTCTAGAGCGAAGTCACTGCGGTGGCAATCATACCCATTTTCGGAGGGCAGCCTCAATCGAGGGCAGTGGGTTGACCTAGTTCTGCGAATTCACTTTGCGTCAGATTTCACTGGGGCTGTTCAAGTGTGGCGACGTAACGAAGGTGAACACGACTTTCGAGAAGTTCTGTCGTTGGAAGATGTGCCCACACTGCAATATCGCTCAAGTAAGGGGGCCGTGGGTGCGCATTACTGGAAGCATGGCCTGTATCGCTCAAAGCAAACCACACTCACGAATGTTCTCTGGCTGGATGGGTTGACCCGTGGCGACACGTTTAAAGATGTGGTGCGTGCTGCCTTTGACGACCCGATGCTCGGCCCTCGCTCTGCGGACTCCTCGCCAGTCCGATTCCCGGCAAATAATCAACCATGATACATCTCAAACCGATGCTACGAAAGATCATCACTTTCTCTTCCTGCTTGGTCGCTGCCTCGCTATTTTCTGATGAAGTTCCGGTGCCGGAGAGTACCATCCTCTCATGGATGGAGGAACTGCAACCACTGCAGAAAGTGCATTATTCTTGGCCGATTCCCTTTAAGACGATTTCGCAGGATGTCTTGAATGAATATGTCCGTCTGAGCAATGCGGCCTCGTTGAGCGGAGAGTGGTTCAAACCGGAGCATATCGAAATGGCCGTAGAGGCCTGTCGGTTCGCGAATGCTACGAAGCCCAAAATTCCCGCATCCATCGGCGTGAACTTCTCGGTCTGGCATCGCCGTTTTGATAAAAGCGCGCCCGTGACAGATACCGGGCCGAGTCACGATGCAGAGCTGGAATATCTGCGCACGCGAATGGAGTTGATTCGAGACGGCCTTGCCTCCGCAAATCAAAGACACGATTCAGCCATCGCCGTTACCGCCATCCTATTTGATTCGGAACGTTTCTATCTGAAGGCGGGCGATCGGGAGTGGAATACGGCGCTGACCCAAAAGTATGATGCCGCATATGATATCGTGCATGAGATCTTTCCACAGGCGCGAATTGAGTGGTATTCCCGAGGCGCCGCTCACACGGGTGCGTCGAAATCCGGTTGGGCGAATTCGAAACATTTTGCTTTAGACGAAAAAGGCGTGGCATTCGGTTGCTCGCTCTACAAGGTGCCTGAACTCGGCTATACCCGTGAGACCTTCCGTCGAACCGCAGCGAATGCGGAGCGCTATGGCTGTGAAGAGGTGACGCCTTGGATTGCACTCGCTTCCGGCTATCGTCGCCAGCCCGACAAATACCACACCTGGTCCAACGACTGGAATTACGACCTCATCTACTCCTGGAAGCTAGGGACGGAGATCAACAGAGAGTGGTATGGGAGGCCCGAACAGTCGGAACGGTTTGCGCCATGGAGATTAGCGAAAATCGCAATCTTCTACCCTGAGCCTTTCGGTGTATCGCCGCATTGGGGACAGCATTTTGTGGCCTATGTCCGTGGCGCAAATAAAATTCAAGAACTGCCTGCAGCTTTGCCGACAGCGAATTAGAATCTAGCACCTGCTTACCCTGAATAATTATGAAATTCCGAAAAATTACCTCCGTCTTCTCCATCACTTGCCTTGCGGTTCATTCGCTCATGGCACAAGTGCAGTCGGGTGATCTGGTTGCCATTGTGGGCGATTCGATTACTGCCCAGAAAATGTATTCACGCTATGTGGCGGAATACCTGTTGATGTGTCAGCCGGAGTCGGCGGTGGAATCGATCCAGTTTGGCTGGGGCGGTGATTTTGCCGGGGCGATGATTCGTCGCTTGGATCATGACATCATTTCGTTTCAACCCGATGTCGTCACCTTATTCTATGGGATGAATGATGGACGTTATAAGCCGGAGAATGAGGAGCTGTTAAATGCCTATCGCGAGTCGATGACGAGCGCCGTGCAAAAGTTGAAAGCGGCTGGCACGCGGGAAATTTATCTAGCGTCTCCCGGAGTGGTCGATCCGGCCTCGTTTAATAAATCAACAGTCAGTGCGGAAGATTATAACAAAGCACTACATGCCATCGGGCAAGTAGCTGAAGAAATCGCACAGTCCGAAGGTATTCACTATGTCGATCTACATGCGATTATGGCCTATGGGATGACTGCTGCAAAAGCGCAATTTGGGCAGGATTACAAGGTGGCGCCCGATGGCATACACCCATACCCAGGCGGACATCTGTTGATCGCGATGGCGTTTTTAAAGGGGATGGGATTCGACGGTCAAATCGGTCGAATCGAGATCGACTATGCGAAGGCTCAAGCACAGAGCGACGGGGGGCAACGAGTCGTCGCTTATACGGACGGTGCGCTGCAGCTGGAGTCGAGTCGTTATCCATTCGTTCTAGAATCGGATGGTTCGGATCGGGATGCTGCAACGATGGGCGAGTTGCTTGGATTTCAAGAGGCGTTTAATCGGTATTTGCTAGTTGTGAAGCATGCCCCGTCTGAGCTCCGGGTTTCTTGGGGAGAGCAGAGCAAAGTCTACACGGCAGAGGAGTTGGCTAAAGGTGTGAATTTGGCCGCGGACTTTAAGGAGCATCCCTTGGTGAAATCTTTTACGGAGGTGGCTCAGGCGATTAAGGTGCAGCAGCAATTTGAGAGCTATGGCATCCGGCACTTACTCAATAGCGTTCCGATCTGGGAACGAGAGCTGTCCGATGAGGATCCTGAATTAGCGGCGCATTTGAGGGAGGTTATTGTTCAAAAGTCGAAGCGCTTGCGGGACAAATCGCTGGCGAAAGTTCAACCCGTCCAACATACCATACGACTGGAGCCGACACAGTAAAAGACCGTCGTCTAGGTGAGCGCCGATTGACTTCCCATTGCATTCCTTTCTTCCTCTATTCAAATGAATACATATCAAGCAAAGTTAGATCTAGTGACTTCGTCAGACCCGAAGGCAGTTCCGGGGCTGGTCGCGTTCTGGGATTTTAATCAATCCGGCACTGAGTTTGTCGCGCAACAAGGGGAACCGTATTGTTTGCGCTCGCAGTCCGGCCCTTTGCAGGTCGTTCAGTCGGACGATTGTTACGGCGGATCCTATCTGGAAATCAAAGAGGGGCAGTGGTTGTCCATCCCGCGTGCGGAATGTCCGCAACTCGACATCCATGGCCGCGATGGGCATTTGACCGTGCTGGCTTGGGTTTACCGTGAGGCGACCAAAGTCGATCAATGCGAATTCATTGCCGGGCAGTGGAATGAGAGTCATTTCGGCCGGCAATACGGCCTCTTTTTAAACATTCAGGTTTGGAACCAAAAGAACCGCATCTTTGGGCACCTTTCAAATGTGGGTGCCCCGACGCCCGGCTATAAATATTGTATGGATGGGCCGATGGGGGAAACCGACATTCAGCTAAAGAAATGGAATGTGGTCGGTATGCAGTATGATGGTCAAGTCGGGACGGCTTGGCTGAATGGCGCGCAGGATGGTCGTTCCAATATTAATCCATATTCCATGCCTGGTGGTTTGCACGATGGCGGCCCAGGAGGCTCGGACTTTACGGTGGGTGCGGTCGATCGATCGAGTGAGATCGGGAATTTCTTCTGTGGGCGCATCGCCGCGCTGGCTGTCTTTTCACGAGCGCTGACTCCCGCCGAAATGTCACTGTTCCGTTAATCGTATGGAATGGATTGAGTAGGGGGTGAATGCGATTTTACCTTCGACCAGCGGCTGATCCGTTTCTTCCTGGCAGTTGGTGGCACTGGCGGACCAGCCTTTTGCAAGCTGGAGGGTTGCGGTGCCTCGATAGCCACGGGTCTCGTGGAGGCGTAGGATAAGCCCATTGCCGTCGTTCGCGGGTTTGATCCATGCAGGGATGAGCGTGTCGCCACCTTCGATGCCGGAGAGTCCCGCAGAGGAAGTCGTGCTAGCTGCTGTCGGTATCGGATTTGTGAATACGATGTCGGCGAGCGCCGCGGCTTGTTCGTGGCGTGGCGCATCGATGTTGCCGCGTGCGAGGGCGATCTCAAAGCTATGTGTGCCGAGGTCGGAGACATCGTGTGGATAGTCTCGGTCGCGCAAGGCTTTGTTGTTAATACCTGCAGTGATCATCGCGCTGCGCACAAGGCTAACGTGGAGGTCGCCGTCGCGGCAGCCGAAGCCGTAGCGATCTTTCGAAATGAGTGCGAGGCCGTCGCGCTCATTGTCGTCGGAGACGACTGCCCAGCGACTCGCAGGCACTTCAAACTGAGCGTCGGCGGCGGGATCGTTCGCGAGCTGCGGACGTGTGGTGCTGCCGAAAGGCGCTCCATAGCGGGCGGTTCGTCCAAAATATTTGGTGGGGAAGTGCGCTTGAAGGAGCGATTTTTCGTCCTGCCAATCAATCTCGTAACGGATGCGTAGATGCGCGTCCTTCATGCCTAGGATATAATGGACAGTCGCGCTGCTCTCTTTTGTCAGCTGAATCTCGAAGCTGACGGTCGCTTCGCTTGGAGTCAGTTTGACGGTAGGCTTCGCGTTGTATCCGAGTGGCTTAACTGGGTTGGCCACACTTTGGCGGTCGATGTCCCAGGCATCAAACATTACCGGGTGATCCGGATAGGTGAAGAGTTGGTTGAGCGGGGCTCCGATGGCGGTGGCTTCGCCGTCAATGATGAGCTCGGCAATTTCACCGGACTCATTGAAGCCAACGTGCACGCGCTCGTTGCTCAGTAGGGTAGCCGTAGCTTGAAGCTCGTCAGAGCAATCAGTCGCCTCGCTGAGCAGCGTTTGTGAGACGGGCGCGAGCGTTATGTGTTGGGCAGTCTGGCCGTCGTCGAAGACGTGTTCGACGGTATAGGGCAGTGGATTGAAGAGGGCGTCATTGCCATCGCCTAAAGCTTGGATGGCGGCCTGGTTGGCTTCTTCTGCGAGCGCTTCGAGTTCGGGCAGGGCTTGGTCGTACACCTCGTGCACACTACTGCCGGGGATATAATCATGGAACTGGGCGAAGACCATGCGCTTCCAGTAGTTTTCAGGGATGGAGCCTTTGCCGGTGAGGGCATGTGCCGCTTCGAGCGTCTGCAGTGCACGCTCCAAGGCGCGGAAGTTCTGCTTAAGCTTGGCTTGAGTCGTTTGCACGCCTCGGTGGAATTCCAGATAGATTTCGCCATGCCAGACCGGTAGTTCGTCGCGGATGGGATCCATGCGCTCGAAGAATTGATCGATGCGTCCCCAGTTGGTCGGTGGCATGCCGTCGAGAGTCTGCATGCGGCGCGCACGCTCACACATTTCTTCGGTCGGCCCGCCGCCGCCATCGCCATAGCCGACAGGAATCAGGGCTTCGGGATGGATGCCGCTCTGTTGATGGGAGAGTGTCGGCTCGACGATCTCGTCGACAGCCGTGGTGGTATTGTAGCAGTTGGAAAGTAGACTGTGCAGCACATGAGCCACGACTTCAGTGCCATCGTTGCCGCGCCAGCGAAAACTACTGAAGGGGAAGCGCGTGGAATTGCTCCATGCTTGCTTGGTGGTGAAAAAATACTCGGCACCGGTTTCCTTCATCAGTTGGGGTAAGCAGCCCGTGTATCCGAACACATCGGGTAGCCAGACGACTTTACTCGGGGCACCGGTGAGTTTACGGAAGCCTTCTTGCCCGATGGTGAAACTGCGCAGGAGTGCTTCACCGCAGGCGAGTTGGGTGTCGCTCTCGACATACATGGCGCCGGTGGGCTCCCAGCGTCCGCCTTCGATTTGCTTGGCGACACTGGCCATCAGCTCCGGCGAGCGACGAGCGACAGCCTCGTAGCTGGCGGGTTGTGAATAGCCAAAATGGAACTCTGGATATTGCTCCATCAAGCGGTTGGCCGTGGCAAAGGTATGCACGGCCTTGGCTTCACCGACGTTTTCCGGCCAGAGCCAGACGAGGTCGATGTGGGCATGTCCCGTTAATGTGACTTGCATGGAAGTGCTGGCGGATTGCATCGCTTTCAGCAACTCAGCGACTTGCTCGCTGATGGCTTCGATGCCGCTGCTTTCAAAGCGATCCACTGCCCGATCCAGCTCTGTGAAAATACGGCGTGCTTGGGGGGCCATACGTTCGAGCGGTTTGCGGTAGCGTTCGCTTTTGACGAGATCCTCGGGGTCCTCACCATCACGCTCGGCCATATAGAGTGCTAGGTCGAAGAGCACTTTAAAATCGTGATAGGTTTTCCATGCGGCTTCATTGCGCTCGGCGAGAAACGCACCTTCAAAGCGGCTGCCCATGTCGTCGATACCGGTGGCGTCGGGATGCCAAATCGCGCTTTGGCAGCAGATCGCTTCGACGCTGAGTTCTTTGAACTCGGCCGGGAGTTGCGTGTAGCGATGAGCGACATCAAAGCCCGCCCACGGGTGTCCATCTACATAGAGCGTGGCTTCGGCTTGATCTTTCCAGAATAGATAACGATTACTGCCAAGATCTTCGGGCGTGAGCTGAAGGCGATACCAAGCTTGTTCGTAGATCCGTCCCCAATGGTGCGGGTAGGCTTCGACCGTTTGGGCAGGCTCCCACGAAATCTCTGCATAGCTCCGGTGTTGTGCGGCCGAGGAAAGGGCGGCTACAGGCACTGGCTTTGCCTCAAGCTTCCAGATCTCTTGCTCCAAGCGGGTGATCGTTTTGGCAACTCGCGGAATGATGAGTTGAAGGTAAGGCGTTTTGGGAGTGGTCATTGTATCTATTGGTAAAGTATCAGTCATTGGCATCAAGGTAATCGTAATCAGTTTTTCGAATTACTTGGAGCGACGCTTAGTGTTTGATCAGGATCGATGGAAAAATAGCCTGAGAGTTGATCGCCCTGCAGAACGTAAACATCGTCGATGGCTCCGGTGGCTGCCTTTTGGATCACTAGTTTCCAGATGCCCGACTCGCCGGGTTCCACGGCCACCAACTGGCGGTCGACTGAGACCTTCGTGCATTCAAAGTGGGCAACCTCGCGTCCACGAGGAGAGTAAAGAGTCGCGGCAGCCGTCTCGCCCGGAGGGGTGGCTTGGAGCTGCAAATTAAATGCTCGAGTGCCGTCGTTGACATCAAAATACAGGGGTGTTGTTCGCCCCAGCAACCAAAGGCCTTTGTCAGACAAGCGACCATCCAAAGCCCAAGAGGCACCCGTCACGGCGACTTGATAGCTGGCCGATCCCGCATGAATGACCAAGTGATAGAAGTCAGAGCGATCCGTCTTTAGAGAGAGGGGAACTTCAGTGCTGACGATGCCTGTATCGAGTTCCTTGCCGTCGGCATTGTATGACGAGTAGGTGACCAGTTTGCCGCGATTCGTCAGAGAGGTGAAATGAACCTGAATTGCTTCGCCCCCCGTTGGCTTGAATATGATGTGCTGATCACCGCGCAGTCGAAATCGAGTGACTGGTTCAGAGTTCGGGACGGATTCGACTGTCTCTGTTATCAGTCTTTTACCAATGTATTTCGGTTGATTGCTGGGGACGACTGGACTCATTGAAAGCGAATCACGGTTTTCGTTCAGCAGGGCAAACAAGTCGCCGTCCTTTAGATAGAACGAAGACGTCTTATCTTCCAGTATGCGAAACTGACGTAAGGTCCAATGTAAGAGCGTGAGGTTATCGCCCAGCATTTGCAGGCGTGCCTGTGCGTCCGGATCGGTGATCTTCGCTTCGGCTGCGCGATAAAGCCGCTCCATCTCAGGGAAGCAGGTGGCATATAGATTGCGTAGGCGGTCTGTGCTGAGCACATAGTTCTCGTCTGTATGCTCAACGAAATAGCGTTCGGTTTCATCGTCGAGCAGGCGATAGAACGCCTTCATTTCCTCAGCACCTTCCGCGTAGGCCTTTTCACAATACTCATTAAAGAGTGCACTCACATCGGCCTCCGGATTCCATGCGAGTTTCGCCAGTAGGTAATTCATTAGACCAGCATGTCCCCAAGCTTGGTTTCCATAGACATAGACGCCCTTCATCTTGGCAGCTTTGATGCGTGGATAGAGATACTGTAGTATTTTGATGCCGGGCGGGTTGGGGGCACCGATCTCATTGTGGACGCAGTTTGGAAGGTCGTAATAGGCGAAGTTCTCGGTGACCTGTGTCCATTGCGGAACGAGTGCTTCCCATTGCTGGCGCATTTCCGGCTGATACAGTCTGAAGCCGTAGTCAAAGCTCGGTGCCCACACTAAAAAAACATTGGCCTCTAATTTGATGGGTTCATGTGGAGGAAAGACGTATTCCGCGTAAACGTAGCCAGCGAGCAGCTTGTTCGGGTGCTTGTCTGCAACCAGCTTCGCGACCGCATTGTAAAAAGTTAGTATCGCCGGTGTGACGCTGAGTGCACCGTTGGGGTCGGTTTCGTAGAGTGCACGGCAGTCCTCGCACTCACACCAACCCGCACTATCCGAGGGCGAAAGTGAAAAACAGGATACTTCGGGTCGCCGGTCGAAGTAGCGAATTGCGACATTAGCGAACTCTCGAATCAACTCCGGATTGGTGGTGCAGAGTTTATACCGTCCTGTCGGTGGCACGCGCACGTCTCCACGCATAGCAAACCAATCGGGATGTGTTGCAAAATGTGTCGCGGGGATTGAGCGACGCCAGTTGTGCCCATGATTTAGGTAAAGGCTCTTGCCGAGCTTTTGGCGCGCCATCCAGACCTTTGTGTCTGCCTGCTTCTCTTGAATGTAAGGTAATCGTCGACTGAGGAATCCGGGAGCGGAACTCCAGTCAGTTTCTGGGATGGTGGTCTTTGTGCTTCGAGGCACGAAATCGCCGTGCACTCCGGGCATTAACCATCGGACACCTAGAAAGCGTTCGATGAATGCATAGACGCCATTGGCAGTTCCATCACTCGTCCCTCCGCTTGGCGTGCGTTGACCTTTGATCGTGTCATGGCCAAGGATGAAGAGATCGCCGCCACGACTTAGGATGCGAAAGCCCTCCAGCGGGAGCGCAGTCAGATCGATGCCCGCCGCCTTTGAGTGGGCGTTTTCGCCAATGCAAATCATTGAGTCGGTAGGCTGGTGGACGATTTCTAAGTGCGCGCCCGAAACTTCATTGACGTAATTCTGCAAATCGCGAGCGGCGCTGGCGACTGAGCTGGGAGCACCTTTATCGTAGTAGATGGCATAATTCGAGGCACCATTTGTCACCAGTTCGACCGGGCGGGCCTGGGCCCATGTCACCATCAGCGCGAGCGTGAGGAGGTATTTGATGATCATTGTTCGTGGGAGTGGGGGACGGGCGAAATCGTTAAGCTTATAGTTTAAGGCAGTAAGTCTTTCATAAATCTTGAATCAAATTATAAATACAATCATCTTGTTATCCTTTATGACAGATCAAAAAGAATCATCATCGAATCGAGTAGTCGATTCGCGTCGCGCCAAGGAACAAAGCATGGGGATTTGGCTCAGCGAGCCAGTCGTCTTGCACCCGGAAAAATTGGAAGCGGCGGTTCGGGATTTGGCCGCGCGCGGTTTTGGCATCGTGCGATTGATGCTTCGCAATACGAGTTTCACCCATCGCTCACCACAAGTGGTGAGTGCCGTCGGTAAGATGGTCAAAGTGGCGCATGCGTTGAATCTGAAGGTAGTGTTGGACTGTGAGCCACATGCCACGCCTGTCGGGCATGATATGGCCTCTGAATTTCCGGATGCTCTGGGCTACCGTTTAGTTCGTGCCTCGGCCAAAGTAGTCGACGGGCATTATCGAGCGCATGTGCCCTCGCCGGGAACGATGGGCGAACGCGCGGATTTCCTTGGGGTCGAAGCAGCGTTTCTTCAGGCAGGTAAAGAGATGCGTCGCCTCTCTGATCTGGATTATAACTTACGTCAAGTCGCAGAGCCGTATGAGGATGGCTATACGACGATCGAGCACAATTACACCGAAGGTCGTCCCGGGAATCCGACGAGACGTGTGACGCATCTATCCGGGCGCTTGGAGCCGGACACCTTTGGCGAATTGGTCATTTACGCACGTTTCTTTGATTCGCGCCGGACGGATGTGTGGTCGGATGGTTTTCGCCAATATTTTGAAGCTCTGATCGAATGCTACCGTGAGATTCCACTGGACGGCATCGGTTGGGATGAACCCGCGATCGGTGGCGCTTGGAATAATTATATTTCCGGCGATGCCTTCACTCGGGCATTCAAAGAACGCTGTGGCTACGAGCTGCAAGACCGACTGTATCTGTTGGATGAGCCCGGCACGCGTCCGGAATCTTTGCAGGTGCGCTTGGATTATTACGAAACGCTCAACGAAGGCTTGGTGGCGGCGCAGAAGCATCTGTTTGAGAAAACCGCAGAAGTATTTGGCGCCGACTATATTGGCGGCACCCATCACACTTGGCAGGGCGAGGGCAACATCCCCGACTGCCGGGCTGGAGCGGTCGATTACTTTCGTCTCAATGACAACATGGACGCCGGCTACACCGACTGTTGGTGGTGGGATGCGAAGTCGGTCTGCTACGCTTACACGCTGGGGTCTTCGCTTGGCCGCCTCACTCCGATCGGTGAAGCCGAAATCAATACCTGGGACGCGAAGCCGACCAACTCGAAGACGGAATACCACGTCAGGCTGATGTCTTTGATGAACGTCTTGTGGTTTAATATTTGGTATGGGGAGGCGAGTGATACCTGTCTCTATCCTGCCGATTACACCTGGGAGACTGCGGTCAGCGAGATGCAGCGACACCGTAAAGCGCAGCAGCTACTGGCCGGGGCCAAACCAGTGATTAAGGTCGCGATGCTGCATGGATGGGAAACCGTTTGTGGTATCAATCGCCCGGATATTGCAGGTGCTCATAAAGCGTTTTCATTGAATCAATCCACTCTCTGGATGAACCGTAGCGAAGCCTTTGATTGGATCGATACGCGGCTATTGGCCGGATCCCAAGTGGAGGGGACTACGCTGGTCACCAGCCTGGGCACTTACGAAATTGTAGTGCTGCCCTTCGCTTCGGTCTTGCCGCGTCAGGCATGGGAGCGGTGCTTGGAATTTGCTAATGCCGGCGGGAAACTTGTGTTCACGGGGACACCGCCTGCATGGGACACTGAGGGGGGCGATCTCTCAAACGCTTTTGCTGAACTAATGGCGATGCCGCATTTATCGCTGGAGCGCTATTTGAGCGGTGTGGATGCGGTCTGTAAACTGCCCGCAGGCCGACCACAAAATATCGACATCGCCTATCCTGTCAGTGGCGATCCCGAGCGCTTGTTGACCTCCATCGAGAACGAAGTGCACGGCATTCGCAATCCGAACGGGAATGTCATTTACCTGACGGATCTAGAGCCCGGCGCGCGCTTATTAGAGCATCTGGAACCTTGGTTGCCACGGGAAGTGGTCTGTTATTCCGAAACCATCATGTGGCGTTTGTATCGGGATGCAGACCGCGACTGGTTAGTGCTCATTTCGAGGCAGGATCGAAAACTCTCCGGCATCGTCAAATGGGGTGCAGTCACTTTGGAGTTCACCTCCGGCCTGGTGGCGCTGGTGGAGTTGTGTAACGGAGAGTTGAAGGTGCATGGAGAGGATGTTGCATGGAAACGGCTTCAATCCCAGCCCCAATGGGGTGTAATATGTTAGTCAGCGGCGCAGCCGCGGATCCAGTCGGCGTGGTCGCAGGGTCGACGGAAGGTTAGGACGCCCTTTCAGGGCTTCGCATTGCGGGGGGGGCGAATACCCGGGGCTTTGCCCCGGGCTGGCATAGGTTGCCCCGTTGGGGCATTTTTCAAGAACAGGGCTCCGTAATATGTGGGCCAAAGACGTGACTTGGAATCAGAAGTAATCCCAGCCCCAACGGGGCGTAATATATCAGCCCAGGGCGCAGCCCTGGGGATAGAGTCCCATCCCCCCCGCAAGCCCTGAAAGGGCGACCTATGTCAGCCCGGCGGCGCAGTCGCCGGCCGAGTCGGCGTGGTCACGGGAATCGACGGAAGGTTAGGGCGCCCTTTCAGGGCTTTGAATTGCGGGGGATCGAATACCCGGGGCTTTGCCCCGGGCTGACATAGGTTGCCCCGTTGGGGCATTGCCCGGGGGCAAGGGTTCGTCCTATGTAGGCCAAAGCCGTTGTATTTTAATCAATGGAAGCAATCTGAGCCCCAACGGGGCGTCATACGTCAGCCCAGGGCGCAGCCCTGGGACGAAGGCACGGTTATAATTTAGCAATGGAAGTCATCCCAGCCCCAACGGGGCGTCATATGTCAGCCCAGGGCGCAGCCCTGGGGCAGGATCCCATCCCGCCCGCAAGCCCTGAAAGGGCGACCTAATCCCACAGATACCGCTCGTCATATGCCACACCATGTTTTTCCAGAAAGGAGCGCATCTCATCTTGAAACGACACCTTTCGGTGGTGCTCCGCTTGATTTTCAATGTATCGGCGAACCGATGGAACATTCGACTCGCTGACCGAGAATGCGCCAAAGCCGGCTTGCCAGGCAAAATTCCCAAATTCCGGCGATTGTGTTTTGATCCATTTGGAAGAGGTCGCCTTGAGATCGCCCACCGCAGTGGAGAGCGCCACCGTGCGGTGGAGCAGAAAAAGAAGATGCACGTGGTCGTCCACCGAGTTGATGAGGATTGCCGGGCAATCCATATTTTTGAGAACCGTCGCCATATAGGCGTGGAGATCGGAGCGCACAGAATCCGTGATGATCCCTTCCCGGTTTTTGGTCGAGAAAACCAGGTGAATGAGATTTTTGGCGAGCGATTGCGGCATGATGGTATTTGGGGAGGGGAAGGTTAGGGCGCCCTTTCAGGGCTTCGCATTGCGGGGGGGGGCGAATACCCGGGGCTTTGCCCCGGGCTGACGTAGGTCGCCCCGTTGGGGCATTTTCCGGGAACAGAGGCTCGTCCTATGTAGGCCAAAGAGGGCACCGAAGGCAACGATTTTACAGCAACGGAAGTCATCCCAGCCCCAACGGGGCGTCATGTGGTAGCCTAGGAACCAGCCCCGGGACTAAGGCACGGTTTTATTTTTAGCAACGGAAGCAATCCCAGCCCCAACGGGGCGTATTATGTCAGCCCAGGGCGCAGCCCTGAGACTAAGGCAGGGTTATAATTTAGCAACAGAAGTCATCCGAGCCCCAACGGGGCGTCATACGGTAGCCTAGGAACCAGCCCCGGGACTGAGGCACGGTTTTATTTTTAGCAACGGAAGCATCCCAGCCCCAACGGGGCGTATTATGTCAGCCCAGGGCACAGCCCTGGGATAGGATCCCATCCCATCCCGCAAGCCCTGAAAGGGCGACCTAATTCTTTCAGGGCTCTGGAATTGCGAGGGAATCATAGACCCAGACCCCGACCTATGCCAGCCCTGCGGCCTCGGCGTAGTCCAATCTAGTGCCTACTGGTGAAGATCTTCCCCATGTGAATGGCTTCCATTGCGGCATCTTCCGGGCTGGCGTGGTTGAGGTATGCATGCCAGAGTTCATTATTGAGAACGTTGATGGCGAGATAGTATTGCTCGGGTGTGGTCAGATGCATGGCATGCGAACTCTGCTCTAAGGTGCGGTGCAGCTCTTCGCGCATGCCGGTGGGGGGTAACTCCGTGCAATCGCTGTTTGCCGGGTAGGTGCCTGTGCCAACGAAGGCTTCCTGCGCTGTGCTACTCGTTAGGAATTTAAGGAAGCGCAGTGCCTCGATTGGCCGCTGGCTTCCATGGTTGATCGCGCCGACCATCGGCCATTTGAAGAGTGTGCCGTCACTGCTGATCATCGGATACGCTTTAAGTGGGAAGGGGCGGTCGCTTTGGTTGAAGCGCCAATGGTCGACGCTGTGACCATGATAGAACGCGTTCTGGTTTCCGGCTAGAAATTGCTCTTTGGTCTTGTGGAGGCGTGCGTGATCCTGCCCGGGTATTTTTTGTTTGAATTCACTCAAGCTTAAGCAGCGTTTAACGGCTTCAATGTAGGCTTTTTTGTCCGCTTTGTCGTCCTCTTTGGCGTGCACCAGTTTAAAGTAGAGCTCCAGGTTCTGGCTGCCAAAGTATGTGATTGGTTGCTGGCCGCAGTAGCCAATCGGTTCATGGCTATGAGCCGTTAGGGCGTTGCTGGCATCTTGAAGGTAGCTAAGCTGGCTTTCGAAGCATTGGTATTGGGGTTCGGGGATGCTGCACTTGTCGAGTATGTCTTTGTTGTAGAAGAGGAAATTGCTTCGATAGTAGAGGGGGAGGAGACCTTCGGGCGTACTCATTGACTGAATCTTGCCATTCGCATGAGTGCGCAGGTTGAGTGGGGAGTCTTGGGGGCCAGCCCAGCCTATATGCCAATTCAAGCGTTCATAGACGTCGAGTTCTTGGAGTGATCTGTTTGGGTTTCTGTAGACCTCCAGTTTGACTTGGCTGTTAGGCTGTCGCTCTTGAAAGCGCTTGATGAGCCCTTCCCAAAAATGGACTTGGTAAGGCATCCAGCTATTTGTGCCAAATCTGAAGTGACTTTCGAAGCCTGAGCTGCCCCCGGTGAGTTCCTCTGCTTGTAGGCTATTGTCGGGCTGTTTTGTTTGAGTCGCGGTGGCATCGTCGGGGGCGGCAATGAAGACCCCCGCGCGTGGGCGGCTGTAGAGTGCGCCTTCTTGTGTTAACTCGTTAATGATCCGCTGGGTGGTGGCCAGTGATACTTTGAGGTGTTGGCTCAGCTTACGGACGGAGGGGAGTTGTGTGTCCGGCTCAAAGTTCCGGATGACGTCCAGTAGGATGCCTTTGTAATGCGGATAAATCGGCCCACGGGGAGGCGGCGCTTGGGTGCGCTCGATGTGTTTCGAGAGGGCGTTACAAATTCGGTTACGGGTGTCGGCTTTCGACATGATAGGTCACTATTTTTTTGATTGGGAGGCTGGGTGTGTGATGCTTGAAAATATGTATAGCTAAATCTGTTATGCAACAATAAAAAGATTTTTAATCTGTGGCTTGCGCGAAGCGTAATCGCTCTAATTGTTAGGTTTATGCCTTGACTTTGGTCGTAATAGGAAGATCCTATTGATGCTGTATCAACTGTTCTAGTGCAGTCTGTAATGCATTTGAACAAGCTAAACACTTAGCATTCTTCCACCCCTAACGACTAAAATTGTATGAATATGAATACCTCACCTACTGTTAAAGCCTCCTGGGCCATTGCCGCATTTGCTGTTCTAGCTGCTTTGCCTGCGACTGCGCAGAGCACTCTTTTTACCGATACCTTTACAGACAATCTGGACGGTTGGTATTTTACCAATACGAGTGGTTCCGGCACTGCGTGGGATCGTGGGAATTACACGGACACGCTTCCGCCGATCAGCGACCAGGCTCTGCGCAATCTTGGGGGCACTACGGCGAATTCACGTGCTCATCGGCATTTCGCTGCGGATGCGGTGACGCTGGCGGCTGAGGGTGATTATATTCAGCTGGATCTTGATTTTAGTTCCACGGCAACAAGTTCGGCATTTGCGGTGGCTCTGTATAATACAGCGACACCTTACACGGGGAACGACTTTGGGGGGAATCTTGTGCCAACTGATACACAGGGCTATCGTTTTGACCAAGGCTGGACTGCTACTAATTATGTCTACCGTGAATTGTCCGGTACGGGCGCAAGCGTTTTAGATACTTTAACCAACAATATCGAAGACATCAATGATGCTGTAGGAAACACACTCTCCTTTCGCATCACGCGCGTGGCCACAGGTATTCAGTTGGATACGGTTATCAATTCAGTAACGTATGATAGCGTTATCGATACCACGCCGATCTCCTATACTTTTAATTCGCTCTATGTCCATTCGGGCAATACTGCGATTGTTGATAATGTGTCTGTCGTCTCAAGCATTCCCGAGCCTGCGTCTGCTGCATTCCTGTTCGGCGCTGCCTTGATCTCCTTTGTCTTCGTGCGCCGTCGCCGGTAGTCGTCGTTGCGAAATAGTTTCTGTCGATTGAGTGGCGCGGTGAGTTTAGTTTATCGAGCCACTCAATCGATTTTTTTGTCTTCTGCGAGCCGAGCTGCCTTTGAGGTGTGCACCGCCCACAGTAATTATAGGCGATTGAGTGCCGCACCTTCTTCAGTGCAGAAGACGGGGAGGCGGTTCGGACTGTTCAGTTCGGTCGTAGATGTTGACGAGACGGTTAGTTTCTGTCGGTTCTCGATTTAAACTCGGGAACGAGCCGCGATCGATCATGTCCATGTCACCTATCAATCAACTCTAGAGATTTTTAACCTTGAGCGCTAAATTAAAAGTAAATCGATGCAGTCAGTCGGGTTTTACTTTGATTGAGTTACTTGTGGTCATTGCGATCGTTGCTGTCTTGGCCGCGATTCTAATCCCTGCGATAGGAGCCGTTAAAAAACGGGCGCTCGTGACGAAGGGCGTTAGCAATCATAAGCAGATCACGACGGCGTATCTGATGTATTTGAATGAGCACAACGGGAAACTGTGGTATCGTTCGCCCAGTGGTTCTTGGAGTGGCGGTAGTGGGGGGCTTTTTGGTCCGCAAAACTATCCGAGTGCGCCCGGATACCTGTGCTACTTGCTCGAAGACTATGGGCTGAATCGAGCGGAATGGAACGGGTGGAAAGAAATTCCTAATCGTGCAGAATCGGTCTGGTATTCGCCTGCAGCGGTCGACCTCTCTGGCGTTCGCGGACATGGCGCGACCTACTTTTACTATTTCCTAGGTACCAAGGATGGAGATACCACATTTGGGATCGGCGATGCGGTCAGCGCCAAACCTTACCTCCGGGATTACTATGGCAACTACTCGAATCCGAATGATTCGAGCTTCCTCTATTCTGGCTCGCAGGGTACGAAACTCGTTTATTCCTACCTCGATGGTCATACGGAATTTCGTTCAGCAAAATAAATTTTTAAGATGAATAAAATAATAGTCGTACTTTTACTCTTACTCGCTAACGCCGCGCTCGCGCTCGAACTGCCGGATGGCGCGACAACTCGGGACTCCATCTATCTATCCTTCTCGGCGCAGAACAGTCTGCCACAAGGCTTGGCGGTTGTGCCCGGCGAATTGCTGGAACATACTGCCGATCAAGCGCTGATGGATCATTCCGACATGATCGTGCTGCGTAAAGAGGGGCACCATCAAACCAATGCGCGTTTTCGCTTTGCTCTGGGGCGGCCATTGACGCCGGGCGTGTATACGGTCTGGACGCGCTTCACGCAGGGGGGCAAGGATGCACAGGCGTTTACTTTCCGTGTCCACTCCGGGCAGAACGCGGCCGCGGAGGATCGTCTCAGCTTTAAGCAGACTGCGGAATCCTGGGCGATGGAGTGGCGCCAAGCGGATAAGGCGTTTTATCTGTATCCGGAAGATTTCAGTATGGATGTCCTCGTTGAAGGGGGCGCCACGAAACAAAAGCACTTGGCTGGCATTTTATTGCAGCGCACGGGTGATTTACCGTCGGAGGTCGACTTGATGAAGTTGAAAGTGATGAACGCCTTCGACAAAGAGGGCTCGGTGCAGACCTTGGTGGTATTGGGGGGTGACCGCGATGCGCAGTTGCCACTCTATGAACGATTGTTGGCTGATCCAGCGCTTGCGGATACCTATGGACTCGAGATCCCGGATGCGGCAGCAAGTACTGCAATGCGGGCAGACTTAGGGCTATCTTCGGAGGCCTGGTTGATTTCTGTGCGAGCGAACCAATCCATCGCTGGCATGTGGAAGGCGCCGTATTCGAAGCAGTTGCTTGCGGGGCTTGATGATTTCTTGAAATCGCCCGATGCCTCACAAGAGCTTTTCAAGTTCGCGGCTCAGCAAGTTTCAAAAGATGTGAAAGTTGAAAGAACGGATGAGGGACGCCCGTCGGCGTGGCTCGTGGCAGGCCATTGGTCGGGGCCAGCGGGAATTTCCCTTTGGGGATTGCAAGCGGAGCAGCAGATTCGACCGAATCCGAATGACCCGGTCATCTTGAAGTTTTTCGACCCCAGCGAGCGTGCTGTTTGGAGTGTGGAACCATTGGTCAAAGAATCGTATTACGATGGCGAACCGACAAAAGGTTTTACCTGGTCGAAAGGTTCCGGTTATGCGCATGTGTATGTCTATTCCGATACGGATCAAGCCTTGCAGCTCCATGTGGCTCACACGGGAATCGCGACCTATGGATGGTGTAATGGTCAAGTTCTGGGATTTGAGAATGATGGCAGTCGCTTGGCGCAGAAGGTGGAAGTCTCCGGTCCCTCCGATAAGAAGGGTGTCGGACGAACCGACCAGGGTGATATCGCGCATGTCGAACGCGCGAGTTCGGATGATCCGAAAGTCGCACCGATTCAACTCAAACAGGGCTGGAACCGGGTTCTGCTCAAGTTTGTGCAACAGAACCAATCCGGGGAACTTTTTGCCTTTGGCACTCAGTTTGCCGATGACAAAGGACGACCCGTCGAGCTCAAGACTTCCGTGAGTAATCCGGAGCCCAGCCTCATTTCGCGTGCAGTCGCCGCACGAATCCTTCCGACCGTGTATACGAATGCACCCTTCAATCTCGTCTATCCGGGGGATCCGCTGAGCTTGAGTGTGGATCTCGGTAGCACGAATTACAATATCAGCGAGTATGCTGGTCGAGAAGTGCGCTCGCGAAACTTTAAGCCCGCGCTTGTGCCTTATTATCCCTTCGAAGGGTATCTGGAGCTGAAGGTCTATGACTATGATGGCGTGGAAGTGATGACTCGGAAGGAGCAAGCATCTTTCCCTTCTGTGGTTGAGTTTGATTTGGGGGCTGCGCCAGAAACAGGGTATTATTCCACCAGCCTGACCCTGTATGATGCAGAGGATCAACTCGTGACTTCCTATCCGCCCGACGGCTTCAGTGTGATTAAGGGCACCGCCGCTCAGGCAGCCCGCAAGGATGACAAGGAAATGGCGGTCACTTACTACTTCATGCGCGACGAATACGAGAGCCTGTTTTTCCCCTACATGCAGCGTATTGGTATCTTGCGTAATATCGGTAGCCACAATGGGCCGATGCTGGATATGTATCGCAGTGCTGAGGAGAAGGGGCTTATTTTGACAGCTGATCTGTGGAACCACCGAGATCCCGCTCTGCTGGAGCGTTATGTCAAGGAGACGGAACCCTATGTGGATACATACAAATCGTATAATGAGATTGATATCCATCCCAGCACGCGGGGCACACCGGAACGTTGGGTCAGTATTGCCAAGGCGCACTACGAAGCGGCCAAGAAATGGGATCCGAGTGCACGCGTCGTGGGGGCGAGCTTTGCCCGGCCAGGAGCCGATGACTGGTTCCTTGAATGCTTGAAGCTCGGGTTGGCCGATTATCATGAAGTCTGGGACGTGCACTGTTACCCGCAGAAGCCTCCTGTGCTGGAAGGCACCATGTCGAATAGTCCACGGGAGACCGAACGGGGCGTGCTCATGTCGATGGAGAAAGCCGGAATGGAAAACGACAAACCCTTCTGGATCGGGGAAACCGGTGCGCGCTGCAGCCATGGATTGGATGCCCGTCGTTGGCAGGCGGATACAGTCGCGAAGATGACGGCCTGTTCTTTGAGTCGGGAGGATTTCGAAAAAATCGGCTTTTTGGTTCCTTGGTGGTATTCAAGAGCTCGCGGTTCTGTGGGCGATATTGAGGTCGGTCACATGCCGGGTGAAGCGGCCTACTATACGGCCAGTGCCCTGATTGATGGATTTAAGGACTACAAGCGTTATGACTTAGGAGAAGACATCCAAGCTGCCCGTTTTGGCCCCACGATGATGTTGTGGTCTACGGAGCAAGCTTCCACTGAGGTGCGATTCAATTTAGCCAATGATGTGTCTCTGGTGCAGGTCGATGTGGTCGGTCGCGTGACTGACTTGAGTGTGGCTCCTGATGGGGAAGTGGTCTTGGAAGTTACAGACAGTCCGATCTATGTGCTGTCGCGTAAGAACTATGAAAGGCTCACCTCGTTCTAATTTAACGAGCTTAAAGATAATGAATAAAATAAAGCTATTCGCGAGCCTCTGTATATTGCTGGCCTGTCACTTTCTGAGTGCGGGGGTTGAGATTGAGTCCGACGGTTTGACGCTTTCAGTGGCGCCTTTCGAAGCCGAAGGTGTGACGTTTTCCGGAGGTGAGATTGAGGCGGCACCGGATAAAAAACTTTATTTGGTTTTGAATCTACACACCAATGAGTTGCACCTTTTGCTCCGCTCGATTGGGGACGAGAGCCTACTGCTTGCAGTTGTCAAAACAGGCCAGGATCGTGTGGTTTCGATTGAGCCGGTGGAGCCGAGTCTACCGGTCACCTACATTCCCAAGGCGATCGAAGCTTTGCGTGACGGCGAGCCGCTGCGTGTGCATCTATTCGGGACTTCACTGGTGGAGGCGGGCAAGTCCAGTCATGGCTGGCAGAAAATCCTGTTTGCGCCGGAATATAGTCAAGATCCCCGATCGATGTTGCAGTCGAGTGCGCCCGATGTCGTTACCTGTACCAACTATGCAGTTGGTGGGACGAATTCGCGCTATACCATCGCTTTGATGGGGGAAGCGATGCTGGAGGGGCAGTCATTGAAAACGGAAGCCTATGATTGTGATTTGGCCATCGTCGCCTTGATCCCCAATGGGGGGAAGGATCGTTTACCGATTTATGAAGGTGTGGTTCGACAACTGCGTGCCCGTGGACTCGAAGTGCTCTTGTTGACCGACAACAGCATGGCTAAAGTGGCGAATGCCAGCGGTCTTTGGGGCGATGGACATTTTGTGCACAAACTCGCCGATGCCTACGGTTGTTCCATCGCGGATACGGCTGCCTACATGCTGGAAGCAGAGACGAATGGGATCAAAGTGTATGCCGATTCCATTCATTCCTCGAAGCAGGGGCATGAGGCGTGGGCGACGGCTGCGTCCGGCGCATTAAGCTACGTTCCCGGGCAAACCAGTAAGCGGCGAGTCGTGACAGGGGAGGAAACTCCACTTAAAGAGGCAGCTTGGGTGCCTAAGCGCGAGTTGGTTGATTTGTCGCCAGTGATCCAGACGCGTGCTACGCGCAAAGCTGATGGAGGCAATCGATTGGCCAGAGCATTTGGGGTCGATTCACCTTCCAGTATAGAGCTCGTGACTGGCGATCAATTTACCCTGAACCGAGATGGATATATCGCGGCGGATGTGATCTTTGCTGCGAGTAATACCTTCGAGTTGGAGGTGCGCGAGAAGCGCACGGGCGAGATCCTTCGGACGCTCAAATATAAGGGGCCGAATGTGGGCTCTCGTCCGCAGGCGAAGGCGGTAATCGCTGCCAGTGACTTTTCTAAAGCAATTGCAGAAGATCGATACACCGTGACCGTGTTGAGTGGGAAACTGAAATTATACGGGCTGTCCTATCAGTTTTAGCAGGCTTTATTATGATCCCAATTCACCGCTTATTTACCCTTTGTCTCACGAGCTGGTTGCTTTGCTTCGGTTGGCTGCAAGCCGAAGTCGGCCAGGATGTCGCCGCAGCGTTTCAACGAGCCAAAGAGGGCGCGCCTTTGCGCTATGTCGCCTTGGGCGGCTCGATCACTCAGGCGGGCAAGGGTTGGGTCGGCCCCTGGCTACAAGCGCAGTTTCCGGAGAGTCCTGTCTCCGTCGTCAATTCCGGGATGAGTGGAACGGGGAGTGCCCTCGGGGTCTTCCGTGTGGAGCGCGATGTGATCGCTCACCAGCCGGATCTGGTCGTGCTCGAATATTGTGTGAACGACGGTAGCGTGAGCGATGAGGACGCCATTCGCAATATGGAGAGTCTGGTGGTGCGTTTGAAAAGCCTTCCGCATCCGCCGGCCATTGTCATCTTGGAAGTGGCCGCACGCGAAGGTGCAAATCTGAGCCGCCACCGGAAAGTGGCGCAGCATTATGGTCTCTTGGAAATCGATGTGCAGGCAGCTGTGACGGAGCAGATGAAGTCGCCCGATGTGGACTGGGATCTGTTCTTCAGTGATGCGGTGCATCCCAACGGGACGGGGCATGCGTTTTATGCCGAGGTGATGGAAGCTGCCTTGGAACCCTTGTTGAATGTCGAGTCCGCATTTATTGAGCCCAAGCTCCCCGAGCCGCTGAGCGAGCGGCCTTTGGTTCTAGATGGTCGCATGGTGGCGCTTACAGAATGCAGCAATGTCGCGGGCTGGCGGACAGAGAATGCCCTTCCGCATTGGTGGAACCGTTTCTTTAATGGGGTATTGGTTAGCAATCAGCCGACCGCTGTCTTGAACGTGCCGTTTCGTGGCACACAGGTGGGCTTGTTTTTTGCAATGAATCAGTCCTACGGCTCTTATTATGTCAGTGTCGATGGGGAGGAGCCCGAACATGTCTTTACCAACACTCGGGGAGGTTTTAACTATAGAATCTTCGCTCAGGATCTGGAGGCCTGCGAACATCTGTTGACTTTGGTTTTGCCGCCGGAGTCGGCTCCGGAGACCAAGATGAACGGATCGGTTAAATTGGGTTACTTATTATTGGCGGGCGAAACGGGCGCCAGCCGACAGCAAGCCAGTCGAGCGACCTTCAGCGCCGAGGATATTGCGGATCGACGCTACGAGGCGGTGGCTTTTGACAGTTGGCAATGGCTCGGGCCATACCGTTCGGATGCCGATGAGTTGCATGCCGGCAACTTGCTAGATGTTACCTTTGATCCGGAGCTCGATTTTGATGCCGCCCCATGGCAGGCGATTCGCGGGGAGCAGGTCTATGCCTTGGATTTCCAGAAGTTGACGGGTGAAAAGGAACCCTCAGTCGCTTATGTGTCCGGCTCTATTGAAAGTGATAACGCGGAGCGAGTCTTACTGGCGCTGCGCGTGGATTACTTCGCCAAAATATGGTTGAACGGCGAGTTGTTGGAGACGATCGAGACGGGCCATGGCAATCCGCGGGAGTTCACTTTTGTCCCCGCGTTTTTAAAGGCAGGCCAGAACGATTTCGTGATTAAAGTGGCCGCCGGCAGTGCCGGGCATTCATTAGAGCTTTCTCTGTTTCGCAGCCGTGAGGTCGCTCAATAAGAAGAGCTCAAGTAACCTAGATTCGGCAGTTGGCATGGGCTCTGATACTTAAACCGTTAATGGACGTTAATGGACGTCAATCCAATCCACTGCAGAATGGTGAATGAGCTAGCATCCGATTCTTAGTTCGAGAGGTCACTCAAGTATAGGTATTCTGATTAACGTGCATTAACGTTTATTAACGGTTCAACTCATTTTTTTAGGATCAAGCGTTAGCGACCAAGAGCGGGGAATAGTGGTTCGGTCAAATGATGAGTGACCGTTGAAACGGTCGTAGGGACGCAACCTTCCTCGACGTTAGAAACGAGGAGGAACCAGTCGATCTCTTGGTCTACGATCTCTTTTGGGAGAACCACCTGATACTGGCCTTGAGTGGCTGTTTGCTTGAGCAACTTGGCGGGCGGGTCGAGTTGCAGCCATTTGCGCTGCGGCCATTTTTCTGTGGGAAGACTGTAGTATAGTTGGGGTTTCTCTGGCTTGAGGCCTGCATCCGCGTTGACAGCAAAATAGATGTTGATACTGCCATCGCGCATCATGGTGGGATCGCCAGCGACTGCAATTTGTGGCAGGGGCTTGCCTTCGCCTTTCAAATGGTAATCGAAGAAGGCTTCTTCCATTTTGAGGAAGGAGCGCTTGCCTGGGATATACGAACCGTCTGCATTTTGTGAGCCACCCGGTGTGCGCGCTTGGTGGCTGGTGTTGGGCGAGGTTTGCATGTTTTTACTCTTTGCATGCGTGATCGCTTGATAGGTCTTGGTGACGGGGGGAGGCATGAAAAATCCGTCGTTTGATGCCGCTGCGATGTAGAAGTGGGCCTTGATGTTTCCCGCGCGTCGACCTGCGTCAAATGCGGCTAACCACTGGGCGGATCCATGCGGGTCATTGGGGAATTTTGACATCGCTCCATCAGGTAAGACGTATTTCTGAAAGTCGGAGGCTTCTTCAAAGAAGCCACATCCCCATACGGAAAAGCCTGCTTCGACTCGATCGCCCAGCAAGCCACAAAGCAACGTGGTGGAATAGCCGCCCCAGGATTCACCCACAATGCCGAGCTTGCTGGGGTCCACTTCGGGCTGGGATTGTAGTAGTGCAAATGCCTTTAACGCGGTGGCTTCAGCCGTGTAGATCCAACTTGCCTTCAAGTCTGGCGTGACGGTGAATCGATGCGCTGTCAGTTGGTTGTAAGGGACGCTGCGCCAGGTCCCGCTCGAGATGTCCGGCTTATTTCCAGCGATCCCCGGGAGGTCGCAGGCGACGACGACGTAGCCGGCCCGAGCCCAGCCCAAGGCGCGATAGTAAATGCCGCTGATCTGAGCCGAGCCGCCACCGCCATGTAGTAAGAGAATGCCGGGGAGCTTCTGCCCGCTGGGGACGTTCTCGGGACGTGCAATGATGCTAAAGATCTCTGTATCGTCGTGGTATTCGCCATTTGCGTAAACGGGGACCGATTTAAAGGTGACAAATTTAGCCAGCACGCCCTTCGAGACCTGTGAGCCGCCGCGAAGCGTATGCATGACCTCTCCGGTGTTTTTAAGAATCTTAGTTTCTTCCACCGGCGTGGTCTTCGGCGCAATGCCTCGATCAATGTCTTGTATGAGTGGGGCAAAAATATCGCTTTCGGCAGATGCGTGCAGTGTAGGAGACCATATGAATGGAGCAATGGCTAAGAGGATTAGGCAGCGCTTGCTGCTCGATCGGGGGGTGTTGAATGGATTGATCATCGAGATTTGCTTCACTAAATTTGGTTGACTGTCTATGTGTTATGCTAGTTATGTATGTGACACAAACAAATAAATATGAAAGTAGAAAACATGAAAAAAACTCCGATCAATGTCGTGTCCTTTTTGAACTGTCAGCTGGCTGCCTTAGCGCTGCTTGCGATGCCTGTAGTGCTCTCGGCTGCTCCAATCTTCGAGGCTAATTTTAATGGCTCAGAGGGGGGCACGGGCGGAGCCGCAGATGTGGTGCAGTTTGGTGGCACGGGGAGCATTCCATCCTCTCAGGCCAGTGTAGCGGCTTTTCTCGTGACGGAGCCCACGATGGGGGGCGGACGTTATCTGAAAGTGACAAAAGACACTTGGGAAGGGATGGGGCAGGCAGCTGTGGCGACCTTTACGCCCGCCGCCAAGCAAAACTCTTGGGCGAGCATGATGGAGATTTCCTCCAGCCAGGTATCGATTGACGGCGGCTTTGATTTCTTCTTTCGAATTGAGTCCGCTGAGAATTTTTACGCAGGTAACTGGTTTCGTCCATTGGATATGGGGAGTAGTCAGGACGGGAATGTTCGGCTTGTCTTAAACACGCTCGACGACGGACGCCTGATGCTAAGTCTCATCTCAGGTAGCGGTGCCTTTACGCAGGATGGCGTCAAGAAGAACCAAGTATTTGTCGTGATAGATCCTTATTTTAGCACGGGGAAGCTCCATCACCTCGGCGCGACCTTCAGCACGAACCAAGGCACGGGAGTCGTCACGATGTCGCTCTTTCTTCAGAGTGGTGATGCTGCCCTCAGTACGGAACATGCCAGCGGGTCTGTGAATTTTACAATAAGTCCGGAGGTGGTGACCAGTGGATTGCCTGCTGGCTCTTTTAGTTTAAAGAGTGGCCTCTATGGATCGAACGCATCCAGTAGTGTCGTGAATTACGATTCCTTTCGCTTATACGACAGTGTTCCTTCGCAGTTTCCATCGATCGCGGGTCATTAAGTCTGTGTTGACTAGGAAGCCGAATCAGACAGAGGATCCGTCCACTCTGATTGCATCTTAGATCAATGACCCAACCGCCCAGTAAAATTTCCGAGCATCACGTCGCGCACCGCTATATTGCGGATCGATTGCGTGCGCAGATCCTGCGTGGAGAGATGGCTCCGGGGACGAAGCTTCCTGCTACTGGGGAGCTCAGTGAGTTGTGGCACACCAGTAATTTTACGATTCACACTGCATTGAAGAACCTGGTCAAGGAAGGTTTGCTGGAACGCCGCCATGGTCGTGGGACTTTTGTTTGTGAGTGTCCGGGGCACTTGACCCGTGTTGGCATTTATCAAGGGGATCCAGGGATTTGGACGCGCGGTGATATGGGTTTCTATCGCCAGATTCACTGTTTGCTGGAAAAAAAGCTGAACGAGCAAGGTGTGTCTGTGCGCATCTTCTTTGATCGTCGCCACGCGGATGAGCAAGGCACGATCTTACCGGAGCTCGCGGCCGCAGTGAGTCACAAAGAAATTCAGGGGCTCATTGTCCCTTTGGTATCCGGGCAAAACCTACCGCCCATACTGGCTTTGCCATTGCCCATGTCCTTCATTACGGGGGCGGTGGGGGTTCGGAACAAGGTCGTGAGCATGGATTCGAAAGAATTATTTCGGGGGTATATGACTCGCTTGCTTCGTAAGCAGTGCAAGACGGTTGGACTGATTAGCTCGATTCATCTCGAGTTGGACTCTCCGGTGAAATCGAGACATCCGGATTTCGAAAAGAACTTTCGCTTAGAATTGGAATCGCATGGTATGGAAACCCGCGACGAATGGATCATTTCGCCCGATTCTAAATTGGATAATCCAATGGATTTCGGCTATCGGCAATTTCTCAAAATGTGGGAGAGTGGAGGCAGACCCGACGCCTTGATTGCCTATCCCGATGTCGTTGTGCCGGGGATTATTACAGCCGCCTTGCAGCTCGGGCTTTATAATTCCAATGCCATCCAGTTCTGCTTTCACCGGAATCAGAAATTTCAAAGTATCTGTCCCTTTCCAGTAATCTGGTCCGTCACCGATGAGGATCTCATTGCCGACAAGCTGATCGAAATCGTGGACTCGCAGTTTCGAGGGGAGTCTTTATCGCCGATCTCTGTTCCCATTACTTTTATTGAGCAGGATGGGACGGAGTTTGTAGGTGATTCGTCATTGACCTAAAAAGATGTGTTAATGGTCGCAAGAAGGTGCTGGAGAAAAATGAAACGAGTGTCCTGTTGAATGAACAACTTCGCCTATTTGTGGCGTGTCCGTTTGCGGACGCCCTTGTATATGTATGGCTTCCCGCAAGCGAGCACGCCACCTCTAGCGATCATTGCGAAAGTATTCCAAACGTAGTGTGCGAGCTTGCTCGCGCCCCGAGATGACTTGCGACAGCGTTAGCCTGAGCCCCTGGGGGATGGTACAAGCTCAGACAATACGATCAGTGCGAAGTTATTCATTCAATAGCATACGAGTCATACCACTTTTAGAAAGGTTTGACCTTATTCAGTTGAAATTTTGGTAGCGCAGGCGCGTCTCGCGCCGCAATTTCGTCCTGAGCGCTTCGACCGACCGTGCCAAACCTTTTTCAGACTAGTATAATCACGGTTCGCTCACTTGTTCGGTGAGTTTGAGCAGTAGAAATCGGGCAGCAGACTACAAAAAAATCCCTAACAGATGAACCCGTGGGCATCTGTTAGGGATTTGGATTAAAGGATCTCGGCGATTACTTGCGCATGCGGCGCGTGCCAACGAAGCCCAAGACACCTAAGCCGAAAATCAAGGCCATGGCGGAAGGCTCGGGGACAGTTGAAAAAGTAAGGTTATCGAAGGTAATAGAACCCCCCGCCGAGTTGATCGTGCTGATGACTCCCAAGCGAACGCCGTTGACTCCATTTCCGTTTATCGTGCTCGCAATTGTCTCCCGATCCGCTAGTGAGTAAGTGCTGAAATCTCTGGTTACGTGTTGGAAAACGCCTCCAGTGTTGCTTGCCGAGCTGCCGATAAAGGTACTCTTGCCAGCAACGCTGTAACTTAAGCCGTAAGCGCCACTGAGCGTGAAATCAAAATCGACTCGTAAGTTGGCCACATCAGCTGCAGTGACACTTCCCATCGTCCACTCCGTGATGCTGACATAGTCCATTCCCATCCCCGCAAACGCGCCCCCACCAGTCATGGGAGTATCGAGAGAGTATACCAACCCTGCCCCTCCCCCCACGCCTGCCGTGGCACTGTCTGTCAGTGTGAAATTAGCTGCTGTGTCTGAGGACCCCGCATAGCCTGTATAGGTATGAAGTCCACTAGACATGGAACCAGTGTTATAGCCTACAGCCGACCATGTATCAGTGGCTCCGGTATTGTTGGAGAAGTCGTCCACCAAATAGTCTGTCGCGCTTGCACTGCTTGCGATTACGGTTAAAGCGAGTGCAGAGGTTACGGTGAGGAGGGATGCTTGTTTCATTTGGGGTATCTTTCTTTTTGTTATTGTTTGATGATTCGTGAGCTTACAGAGCAAACTGTAATCTCGTCCTTTTTGAGTAATTGAGCCTATTTATGCTAATGGCTGTTTGCATGTCAAATTTCAGTTGTCGAACCGTTGCACAAGCACAATGAAAAAATCCCTAACAGATGAAACCGAAGGCATCCGTTAGGGATTTGGATTAAATAGTGTCGGCTATTACTTGCGCGCACCTAAAGGACATTAAACGCGGCGCTTGGTCACGAGTGTCAAGGCACTTAAGCCAAAAACCAAGGCCATCGAGGAGGGCTCTGGGACGGTCGAAAATACTAGGTTATCAAAGGCGATGGAACCTCCTGCTGTATTGATTGTATTGATGACTCCCAAGCGAACGCCGTTGACTCCATTTGAATTGATCGTGGTCGCAATGGCCTCCCGATCCGCAAGTGAGTAGGTGCTAAAATCCCTAGTTGCGTGCTGGAAAACGCCTCCGGTATTACTTGCAGAGCTGCCGACAAAGGAACTCTTTCCGGCAATGCTGTAACTTAAACCGTAAGCACCACTGAGCGTAAAATCAAAATCGACCCGCAAATTGGATACATCAGCCGCAGTGACGCTGCCAAGGGTCCACTCTGAGATGTTCACATAGTCCATGCCGATGCCCGCATAACCACCTGAATTGACGAGATCCAGAGAGTATAATAGACCTGCGCTTCCGCCAACGCCCGCAGTCGCATTGTCTTCCAGTGTAAAGGTTGCTGCGACACTTGAGCTACCCGCATATCCTGTATAAGTGTGCAGTCCACTTGAGATGTTCCCGCCAGGGCTGGGGGTCTGGGCTGTCCAAGAGTCGGTAGCTCCGATATTGCCGGAGAAATCATCATCTAGATAGGTCGCAGCGTTTGCAGAAGTTGCGAGTGCAGTCAAGGCGAGCGCTGAGGTGAAGGAAAGGAGGGATGTTGTTTTCATTTGAGGATTATGCCTGTTTTTATTGTGGTTTGATTATTCATTCGATCACAAGGAAAGCTGTAATTTTGTCGTAGGTTGATGAACAATTGAGTGTATTTACTCTGAGAGATTTCAGACTGTCAATTTCCCCAAATCGAACCGTTGCGCATGTTTTTCGCTTGATTCAGTGGTATGTGCGCAACGGTTCGATTTGAATGCTTTGATTTCGTCTCAAAGACCAGCATGGTGCGGATAATTCATTCAAATTCATCCCACCCCCAGGAGTTACTCCCGAATGAATCATACTCCTGCTTATCCCCTAACCAGAAAGTGAGTTATGAACAACTACCCTAGGAATCTCTATGCATGGATCACGAACCGATCTATCGACCTATCCCACATTGTCGCTATTATTGTTGCCGTTACTTGTTTGCAATTTTTTCCAGTCGCCGTTCACGCGCAAACTGTGGAAATTGCTCCGATGACCTGGACCGAGCGGTCGGACTGGGTGAATGTGAAGACCGATGCTGCGTTGACAGTGCATGCTGTCGGCGACGGCGTCACCGATGATACAGCCGCGATTCAGGCAGCTTTAGACCTCGTGTCGGCGTCCAGTGAGAAGTCAGTGGTCTATTTGCCCGCGGGGACCTATCGGATCACTGACACCTTGTATTGGACGACTGGTCAGTGGTGTATTGCCGGGCGGTCACTATACGGCTGTGGGAGTCTGACCACCGTTATCTGGGATGGTGTTGCTGATGGCATCATGTTTCTATCTACGGGTAATTCGAAAGCTCGCTACTATGGAGTTCAATGGGATGGGAATCATATCGCGGCAACTGGGATGTATTTTGAACCTCGGTTTTTAGCGAATCCCACTCAAGGAATTGCAGAGGCTCCAATGCTTCACTACAATCAAGCCTTCATGAACTTTACCGGAGTTGCCTTGGATTTTCGCAATCGATCGCATACGGAATGGACGGGTGAGGTCGAGGTGCGGAACTGCCTCTTCTATAACAATGAGTTTGGCTCACAGATTGGGCGGGATTACTACAATAACTATGAGTATATCTTCGATCTATGCCATTTTGAAAACTGTGGCACTGGTATCGATTCTGCCAAAAATGCGGCCTTGATGGTTTTTAATACTCGCTTTGATGGCTCAACGGTGAGCGATTTAACGGGGGAGCAGAGCATTCGCGCTCGGCATTGTATTTCTACTGGATCCAAGCATTTCCTGAAGGTTCCCGAATATTTTGGAGGTGGGGGACACCATGTGATACAGGACTGTTGGATTGATTCTTGGACCAATCCGGGAACGGGATTTTACGGAGGGGTGATACGCTTTGATAAGCGCTCACAAAGCCTAGTATTTGATTGCAAATTTACCAATGCACCCAATAGCGAACAGCCCATCAATTTGGTGAACAAGTCATTTGATACCCCGAATAATGTTATGGTCTCAAATAATGTTGCCGCTGGCTTCACTACACAGCTATCGATGGTGAACTCAGGCACTGGGGGAGGGCCGGCCAATATCCTACCGATTGAAGCTGCGCCTGCATCGTCGACTGTTGGCGTGACCACGATTTTGGAGAATCCTAATTATGTATTCTTGGATTCGACGCCCATCGTGGATTCCACCAATATTCTCGATGTCACGCAGGCTCCTTATTTCGCCGATCGCACGAATACCGCAGATGCATCGGTCGCCATTCAGGCCGCAATCGACGACGCAATCGCAGCCAATAATGGCAGCATCGTCTATCTGCCGACTGGAAAATATCGTATTGATACTACATTTTCAGTCACGGGAGGAAATTACTCGATTGAAGGCTCTGGATACAGAACTCAGTTCATCTGGAATGGTAGTGAGACGGGAGTCATTTTCGATGTGGATACACCTAAAGACATCGCACTACGTTACTTTCAATTCAAAGTGCCAGAATCCAAAATTGAGACCGTTGGTGTTTATGCAACTGCATCCACTCCTGCAAAATTTAAAATGCGTGGGGTCTATCATCGCATGTTCTATGGTAATAACATCGATTCCATCGGCTCTGCAGCGCCTTATCCTGGCATTGTATTGGATGGATTGCCGGAGGGCTCTTTTGTCTATTTGAATACGATCGCTGCTGCTGGCCTCAATCTTCATAATTGCGGCGATGCGGACATCTTAGGGCAGAATGCGTTTTGTGGCAAAATCATTATCGATGGTGTCGATCATAATAGTAGGGGCTTCACCGGGTTTACCTATCTGAATTCAGGAGTCATTGCGGGCATTGCCTATCTTAGTGATGCGGATGGCTTTGATATCAATGTCAAAGATAATCAAAGCTTCATCGTGGGTGACTATTATAACGAACAAACGGGTCACAACCTCTTACTTTCAAACGATTCGAATAATGATTTCGGACGCGTTACCTTCCAAGGTTTTCGAAGGGAATCTAAGGATGATAATATCGCGATCTCTGTAGATAATTATATCGGACGCTTATTCTATGGTTTCCAATCATTTGAAAATCGGGATGGTTCGGTTTATTTACCCACGAAAATTGAGCATGTTGGCAGCAATCCGTTTGATTTGGTTTTAGTGATGGATTCTTTCAATTTTGCCCCTCCGATCTTTTCATTGGGAGCAGGGGCGAATTTGATCAGTCAGTATAATAAGACGAGCAATCTCCCGTCTGAGACGCCCCGAACCTCAACTCTACTGCAGAATGTGCCTGCGACTGTCACACTCGCGGAGGAGCAAGCCATTCGTGCGGGCTTGGATCATCTGCAGGAATTGGGACTGCATCAACTCAAGTATAATGCAGGGCTTGAACCTGCTCTGAGTTTCTCTTGGCGGGATGATTTTTCCTCGATTTCGGGAACCGAAGCGTTGGATTTTTCCGGTATAAATGGAGATTTTAGGATGGGGACATTGTCACCCCAATCCGGCCCATCGGATTATTTCTTCTGGTATTCAGGAGGGACGAACTTTGATCTCCGCTTTGCTATGGATTTCAATGCTGTCGGGAATAAGCCAGGCTTGGTTTTCGAGAATACAACAGGAGCGGGGATCACGACCAACTTTGCCGGTTATACATCAGATAGTATTAATATCGCAGAGGTCATGAATTGGGAAGTCGGCCAGATCACGTATGATCAGGTCAAAGCGCTGATTGTGCTGTTTGATTATGAGATGAGTGGCTTCACACACATGATGAGCTTCGGCTTGTCCGCGAGTCACGGAGCGGCGGGCATTGTCTGCCTCGATGCCTTACCTGCTACCCAATCGCCGCAAACTTCTCAGTTTGAGATGAAATACATCAACTCGGCGGATATTCAAACGATGATCGATCATTTGAATGCGAATGGTGGTGTTCTTAAATTAACGACACGAATTCCATCCGGCCCTGCGAATGCGGGAGCTAGGCTCGCAATTGCCGATATCGACATCACGCTGCCGTATTACTGGTTCGATGATTTAGAACAAGCCAGTGGCAGCGGTGGGGATGTCCTCAACCTGCAAGGAGGCGTGGGCGGTTTTGCGAACTCTACGATGCAGCCTCAGGGCTCATTTCACGACTACCAGTTCTATTATCAAGGCAACACCGCCTTTGATTGGTCTTTGCAGGCTACCGCTTCAGCGATTGGAAACAGTGCTGGGCTGGTGTTGAAAAATAATTTGGGTGCGACTGTAAACACGAGCTTTGGCGGGATATCCATTAAGACAATCAACGTGGCATCAGTGATGGGATGGAAGGTCGGGGAGATCACCGCCGCGGACGTGGCCGCGCTAAGCTTGTCATTTAATTACGAACTTAGTGGATTTAGTAATATGTTATCGCTTGGTTTGACGGCCAGCGATGGTTCGAACTCGATCATGGTGCTCCATGCGTATGCAAACACCACGAATCCGACTGCGGTCATCTCAAACATGAGTACTGCGTCGCAAGCACAGCGAGAGAACATGGCGCAAATACTCAATGGGAATGGGGGGAACTTAAACATCACGACATTGTTACCCTCAGGCTTGGCCGTGGCTGGGGCGGAACTGCGTTTGGCGGATATAGTCGTGCTTGATCCGACTCACTTTTAGATCAGTTAGCTCTAATTCACCACTGATCTACTTTCTCAAGGTGGATAGAGCAGTGTTCTATCCACCTCACCCCTCTGGTTACACACCTAACAAAAAAATGAAATATGAAAAATTACCCTAGAAATCTCCTTGAATGTTTGATCGCTCGAATACCCATAATGCTGCATACTATGGTTGCTGCAGTGATAGCCATGCAATCTCTCCCGTGCATTGTTGACGCACAAAGTGTCGATATCGCTCCCATGACTTGGACGCAGCGATCCGATTGGGTGAATGTCAAAACCGATGCCGCCTTGTCACTACACGCGGTGGGCGACGGCATTGCGGATGATACTGCAGCTATTCAGGCCGCCTTAGACATCGTGTCGACATCCAGCGATAAGTCAGTGGTCTACTTACCCGCGGGGACTTATCGAATCACAGACACTTTGTATTGGACGACTGGACAGTGGTGTATTTCAGGGAAATCGCTCTACGGCTGCGGGAGTGATACTACAGTCGTTTGGGATGGTGTGAGTGACGGCATCATGTTCCTTTCTACTGGTAATGCGAAGGGGCGGTATTATGGAATTCGCTGGGATGGGAATAATATTGCGGCCACTGGCATGTACTTTGAGCCCCGGTTTTTAGCCAATCCTGCGCAAGGGTATGCAGAAGCGCCTACACTTCACTATAATCAAGCATTTCTCAATTTTACAGGAGTTGCTTTGGATTTCAGGAATCGTTCGCATACGGAATGGACGGGGGAGACAGAGATCAGAAATTGTTTATTCTACAACAGTGCGTTTGGTTCCCAAATCGGACGAGATAACTATAATAACTACGAGTATATTTTTGAGGCATGTCATTTTGAGGACTGTGGCACGGGTATAGATTCCGGTAAAAATGCAGCTCAGATGGTTTACAACTGCCGCTTTGAAGGCTCGAGCGTGACTGATTTGACTGGGGAGTCTAGCATTCGGGCTAGGCACTGTATCTCCACTGGTTCCAAGTTATTTCTACGGGTTCCAGAGTATCAAGGAGCCGGTGGGCGCCATGCGATTCAGGACTGCTGGATTGATTCATGGACCAACTTGGGGACTGGTTTTAATGGTGGAGCGATCCGTATAGATAAGCGCGCTCATAGCTTTGTCTTTGATTGTAAGTTTACCAATGCTCCGAATACAGAGCCGCCGGTGAATATGGTCAATAAGTCCTTTGATATTCCTAATAATATATTGGTTTCCAATAATTTGGCCGCTGGTTTTTCGACTCAATTCTCTATGGTGAATACGGGCACTGGTGGCGGATCCGCCAATGTTTTAGCCATTGAAGCTAGCCCTTATTCAGATGATCTCGGGGTTACGACCATTCTAGAGGATCCGAATTATGTTTTTCTAGACGCTACACCAATTCATGATTCAGCAAACGTGATCGATGTAACTCAAGCCCCTTACTTTGCAGATAAAACGAATGTAGCGGATGCATCGAGCGCGATTCAGGCTGCGATTAATGCCGCTCGCACAGCAAATAATGGTAGTATCGTCTATCTGCCGACCGGGCACTATCGCATTGACGAAACGCTCTCAGTCGCTGGTGGAAATTATTCAATCGAAGGATCCGGCTATAAGACGGAATGCATTTGGAATGGGGATGATGCGGGTGTTATGTTTTCGGTGGATACACCGAACGCGATCGGGCTGCGTCACTTACAATTCAAAATGCCTGAGAGTAAGATCGCAACTGTGGGTATCTATGTAACTGCCTCATCTGCAGCAAACCTTGTCATACGTGAAGTCTATCATCGTGTGTTTTTTGGTTCGAATATTACTAGTATTGGTTCGGCGCAGCCTTACCCGGGGATTGTGCTGGATGGACTGCCAGAGGGCTCTTTTGTCTATTTGAATACCATCAATGTCGGTGGTTTGACGATGCATGAGTGTGGTGCGGCCCAGATTCTGGGGCAAAATGGATTGCCGGGGAAAATTACTGTAGATGGAGTGAGTGCTTCTGAGAGTGGTATGATTGGCTTTACCTACATGAATGCCATGGTCATTGCAGGTGTCGCATACCTTGGGAGCGATACGGGCGCGTTTGATATCGATATTAACGACAACCAGAGTTTTATTGTCGCCGACTATTATAACGAACAAGCCTACAACAATTTGTATCTGTCTAACGGGTCTGGGACGGAATCTGGGCGCGTGACCTTTCAAGGGTTTCGGCGTGAATCTGTAAATGACAACACCGCAATATATGTGGATGACTATATAGGGCGTTTGTTTTATAGCTTACAACTTTTTGAGAATCGAGAGGGTTCTGTCTATAAGCCTTCAAAGGTTGAACATGTCGGTAGTAATCCATTTGAGCTCGTGCTGGTTATGAACACGTTTAACTACGATATGCCTACTTTTTCTTTAGGGCAGGGGGCTAGTCTGATTAGTCAATTTAACAAGACAGTCACGCCGCCGAATTCACCGCCAGTGGTGCATACGCTGCTTCAAAATACACCGGTTGTCGTTACTACGGCGGAAGAACAGTCGATTCGCGCGGGTTTAGACCACCTTCAAGAATTCGGCCTCTTTCAACTTAAATATCATACGGGACTGGCGCCGACGTCCCCGTTTGTTTGGAGTGATCGTTTTGATGGAATCAGCGGGGTAGAGATATTGAATTTTTCCGGCGGTGTAGGTGCCTATCGAAATGGTACGCTGCATCCACAGTCGGGTCCAGTTGACTATTTCCTTTGGTATTCTGGAGGCACCGCATTTGATGTCGGTTTTGGAGCTGAATTGAATGCAGTCGATGTAAAACCCGGACTGGTTTTTGCTAACTTGAGCGGTCATTCAATCAATACGAATTTTGCAGGCTTTTCATCTGAAGAGATTGATATCGCAAGTGTCATGGGGTGGCAATCCGGGCAAATTACCAAAGAGCAGATCGGTGCATTGAGAATATACTTTGATTATTCACTGAATGGTTTTGCGAACAGTATGGTCGCAGGCGTGACCGCAGCGGGTGGTAGTGGTTCGGTTTATTGTATTCGATCCTTTGGGGCATCGCCCTCGGGTGTTTCAGATTTTTTGGAATTGAGGACCTTTGATACGGTCGCCCTCGATGCCTTGTCGAGCGCGATGAATGACAATGGCGGTCACTTTAAATTTACTGTAAGAATTCCCGCGGGGAATGCGCTTGCGGGCGCTCGTTTGGCAATCGCCGACCTTGAGATCACGCTCCCTTTTAGTTGGTATGATGATCTGACGCAAACGACTGGATTAGGGGATGATGCAATTAATTTAACGGGTGGTAGCGGCCATTTTTCAAGCGACACGTTACAACCAAATGGTGCTTATCATGATTATTTTATGTATTATCAGGGGGGCAGCGCATACGATTGGCATCTCATCGCAACTTCGAATTGCATCGGTAGTCGTCCCGGATTGATCTTGACGAATCAACTCGGGAGCACGGTAAGTACGGTCTTTGGGGGGATTTCAGTCAAGCAGATTAATATTGCATCGCTCATGGGCTGGACTGTTGGTCAGATTACGGCTGCGGATGTAGCGAAGCTGAGGCTTGATTTTGAATACCAAATTTCTGGCTTCAGTAATGTATTTAGCATTGGATTGAGTGCTGTGGATGGTGCGAGCTCGTCAATGATTTTAAAGTCTTGTTCGGTGGCGTCGAATCCGACACATGCCAGTTATGATATAAATACTGCGTCGCAAGCACAGCGAGAGAACATGGCTCAAATACTCAATGGGAATGGGGGCAATTTAAACATCACCACCTTGTTGCCCTCTGGCTCGGCCGTGGCTGGGGCGGAACTGCGTTTGGCGAATATCGTAGTGGTTGATCAAACTCAGTTCTAGTGCTGTGCGGGGCTGTGATGAATCGGCATGATTGATCGTTTCTAATACGACGATGCAACGGTTCGGCTGCCTCGATGGGCATCAGTCTTGTTAACAAATGAAGTCACTACAGCATTATTTATCCATTACAGGTTGTTACGTCCCAAAATACAATGTTCTCAACTTTTCAAATGAAGTCGTCTCACAGGACACGTAATCTAAAGTGTGGTCTGCTGTTGTCAGTGTTACTGATGGGGCAGGCATGCTTCATGTCTTCGGTATTCGGGAAAGTCATTTTTCAGGCTGATTTCAACGGTGAGCAAAGTGGCACTGGTGGCCCGAATGACCTCGTTACCATCGGTGGATCGGGCACCTTGTATAACTATACCACTGCGACTGCAGCAGTGAAGAATGGGGCGGGTTCTTTCGGGCAAGGTGGCTACCTGAGTGTATCATTGCCTCCGGAACCTGCACCTTCGGATGGTTACTTGGCTGGTGTTCAGCTGATGCCTGCTGGCGCGGCTCATTCGTGGGCAGCACTGGTGGATCTCAACCCGAACGGTTTTGTTCGACTTCAGGGAGGTGCGGACTGGTTTCTGCGTGTGCCCAGTCCCGGGGTGGGTGGCTTCATTACAGATTGGACTCGTATACTTGAGGTCGGTAGCATTGAAGATGGGAACTTGCGACTCATTGTTTCAGCCCAATATTCCAATAAGTTGCGGGTCATGCTCACGAATGAGAGCAGTGGTCTTTTGAGTGGAGATCAATATGATAGTGGGGTAGTGAATATCTGGCTCGATGCCGACTTGCCTGGATGGAATTGGTCCACAGATGCGTTGTATCACTTTGGGATCGCGTTTCAGACGGATGCGAACGACGTCGTGACATTGAAAGTATTTGGGAATGCGGATGGGAGTGAAATCGCGACGGGGAGTGATCAAGATCTGTTGGGCAGTGCTTCCTTTAAAATTGATGGTTCGGTGGTCAGTGCTGGCATGGCTGACGGTGTTTTCTCCTTCAATATTGGAGGAAGTAGCGTCAATGGAGACGGCGCGGGGCGCTCGGTGTTGGCAGATGCCTTCCGACTCTACGATGAAGTGCCGGCCTACTACGTGGACATACCCGAACCTAGCATTTTTGCCCTGTTCGCCGCCTGTATTGGTTTTACCGCAGTTGCTGTTCGCCGCATTCGGCGCTAAGTCTTACAGGTTGTGCAACGGTTCGACTGCGTGATCGGGATCGGTCTTGTTTAGCAACCAAGTCGCTACACTATTCTCAATGATCTAATTCTTAAGCCCATACATCATGTTACATCAAAAAAATACAATGCTCTCAAATCTTCATGCGAACTCGTCCCTAATGACACGCACATTAAAGTGTGGCCTGCTGTCGTCAGTGTTACTGGTGGGGCAACAGCTATTCTTGTCTTCATTATCCGGGGCTGTGATTTTTCAGGCGGATTTTAATGGATCGCTCAGCGGTACTGGAGGCGAGGCTGATGTCGTCTCCATCGGCGGCACTGGAACGTTGTTTAACTACACGACTGCATGGACCGAAGTAAAGAAGGCCAATCCGACTTTGGGGCAGGGCGGCTATTTGAGTGTCAAGGTGCCTGCGGATGCAGAGCCGACGAATGGTTATCTCGGAGGTGTTAAGATGACTCCGCTCAGTGCGGATCATTCATGGGCTAAGCTGGTTGACCTGAACCCTAATGGCTTTGTTAAAATCAATGGCGGCACGGACTTTTTTATGCGAGTACCGAATCCTGGAGCGGGTGGCTTTATAACTGATTGGACACGTATGCTTGAAGTGGGCAGCGTGACCGGAGGTAATTTGCGGGTGATTGTATCCGCGCAGTATGCGAGTAATTTGCGCGTCTTGCTGACGACTGAAGCTGACGGATTTTTGAATGGGTATGATTATGCCGACGCCGTGAGCAACATTGTGCTGGATACTGAATTGCCGGGATGGGAATGGTCCACGGATGCCCTCTACCATTTTGCACTTACTTTCGAAACAGATGTCAGCAATGTGGTCACCTTGAAAGTATATGGCAACACGGATGGCAGTCGGATTGATACCGATAAGCGTGTCGATCTCTTGGGAAGCACGTCGTTTAAAGTGAATGGTCGTGTCGTCACCAAGGGGCTGACTTCGGGTGCATTTACTTTTAACATCGGAGGGGCCAGTTTAAATGGTGCCGGTGCGGGGCGTTCAGTCGAGGCGGATACCCTTCGTATTTATGATGCGGTCCCGTCCGCGTTTTCGGGTAATCGATAAGCAGATTGAGGCGAAGTGGGGGCTACTTTGTCGTTATAAGCCGCGTAAAATGAATCCCCTACACAACCTCCATCTCCGCTTAACTGGACACGAGTGCAGAACATGAAAAACATATCCATAATCATCCTATCGCTGTGCCTGACACTGATGTCAGCACTGCATGCATCCACCCTACGGATCTACCATATTGGCAACTCTCTGACCGAGGACTCGATGCCAACCACACAGGCGTATCTCCTCAAACATTTTAATGGTTACACATTCACTCAGGGCTTTCATGTCGCATGCGGTCGCAGCCTAACTCAAACTGTGGTTGATCGCGACTACACATGCATGACACCGCCAGAGCCATACGGGAAATGGGATCATGCACTTGGAAATTATGAATGGGATGCCGTCACCATTCAAGCTTACCCCGGCGGGACCGGAGAGAGCGAAGTGGCTGCGACTGCGTTAATCATTGAAGAGGCAACTTCTGGTGGTCGAAATCAAGACTGTGTGTTCTACCTGTACCTCGCATGGCCTTCAAAATCAGAATCCATAAATTTCTCAGATCGTATTCTCACTCCGTTTGAGGGAGACACTTCTCCAGTCTTTCTGTCTGTAGATTTTTTGGATTATTGGGAGAGTAAGATCTCATCACTATTTCCAGAGCTGGATATTAGAGTCATACCTACTGGAGTCGCATTGGCTACGATCGATCAAAAGCTTCGAGAAATTAACATACCTCCATATGCAGACAGCTACGACTTGTATCGTGATGTCCATCACATGAATTTTACTGACGGACGTTATGTTGCCATGGCGACGATGCTTTCAACGGTGACGGGCATACATCCCAGTGAGATTGTTTATCCGAATGGTTATTTTTCAGACTTTAATTCTGAATTTGTAGAATTAGCGAATGAGGTCGTTTGGTTTACCATTACCAATGACCCGCGGACGCATATTAATGTGACACCCGAAGTCGGGATGAAACATCGCATGCCAGATGTCTTGGAAGTCTCATTCCTCGGGACACTTTGGAAAAGTGACCACTTAGAAGGATGGAGTGAAGTCGTGGATGTAACGTCTCCCTATCGAATTAACCCTAATAACCAATCGAGCCAGTTCTTTTATAGCGCTAGTCAATAAAGAATGAAGTATACATATATCCCCCTAATTATTGCATTAATATCTACCTCATGTGGTCAGAAAAACTCTGGCGGAGATGCATCTGCAGTCAAAGAGCCCTCAGTAGAGAATGAGCAAGCTCATGTCATGGTTCCGAGTGCGACTTCGAAGGCATTTGACGCATTTCTTACTGAAGAATTAGACGCGACTCGCTTACGAGGATTCGGTGAGATTTCAGCGCGCTCTTATACATTCCCAAAGCATGAGGCATCCTTACTGGAGATTCAGTGTGAGGATGACGCGCATGCGCAACTGACACAGGCGAAATATCTCTCTGATCTCGCTCTGCTGCCCGGTGTCGAGTTGAAAACCATAGATATGGCGGGCACTGCAGTGACAGTGAATCAAGTGGTAGGGCAAGGTGAGATTGCTGCGCTGCAAGTTGGCGCTAAGGTTTATGTTTTAGCATCCAAACAGGCGGACGGCCTGTCTTGGTTGTTGAGTGAACATCTAAAATACATTTCTGATGACTATGCATCGACGGCGACAGTTGAGGTGCCAATGTGGTTAGATCGTTGGGATCGTTTTGGTTTTAGGCATTACTATCGCCCATGGGAACGACCACCGAATCATCCTCGCGAAGAGGCCTATAATTATCTGTCCGAATTTGAGTTTGCTGAGGACAATGAACGAAGCGGTATTATTTTTTGGACGAAGGGCGATGAAATGGATACCGCCGAAGGTCTATCGAATCGTGCTTGGTGGGATTGGGCCTTTGAGGAAGCCGCGGCGCATCAATTGCCCGTTGGAGTCAATATTATGACCGGCGGAGCTGGGCGGAGTTGGTTTTTCAATCGATATCGTGAAGAGTCCGGCACGAAAATGCCGCAGTTTTGCGGCACCTATCACACCATCGCAAACCCTTACTTCGGCGGCTCGGGGCACCTCTCTTGGTGTGCTCAAGATGCCAAGGATATGGAACTTGGGCTGCTTCAGGAGATGGTCGAGAAAGCAGTCGAATCGCCCAATGTGACGACGGTCTTGGAGCCGCATGGTGAATTGCGCCATGGGCCTCACGATGTATTTATGGAGTATGGACCGCTGGCGGATGCCAGTTATCGTCAATTCTTACAACAGCGATACGACTCCATCGAAGCAGTGAATGAAGCTCAAGGCATGGACTACCAGAGCTGGGAGAGTTTACGTTTGCCGGAAGTCGCGTCTTTTCTCGGCTGGGGGTCAGATGCCTTGGACCTCACTGGTGAATGGCGTATTCAGTATGAAGAAATCGCAGAGAGCGCCGATTTTGATGAGCAGGGCACAGACAAATACTCAAGTCTTGCCTCGAAGGGAGCCCCGGGCGAATGGTTTAGTGTCGACTACAATGATAGCGCATGGCCGATCGTGCAGGCACCAGGCCATGATCGAACCATGTTCCTGAAGCAGCAGCCGGCAATTTACCGCCGCGAATTTGAGGTCAGTTCGGAATTCCTAGCTCAAGGCGAAGGGGCCTGGTTATACCTTTGGGATCTAAATGCGGCTACGGGTGACACAGTGCGTGTCGTAGTCAACGGGAAGCTCGTCGGTGAAGATGTGTTACCGCATGCCGTGCCGCATTGGGGCGCCTATGATTTGAGCCAAATACTGAAGCCTGGGAAGAATCAGATCAGTGTGCGCTTGCCGAAGGGCATTCTAGCGTATCGGGTGTATCTCTCGAACGACGCGCCTCGCGAATATCCTAACTTAGGCGAGGCGAAGAACGCGCAATGGGTTGATTTTTCCGATTGGATGACCGATTCCCGGCTCGATATGGTTCGCCGTGGTATGGAGATGATCCGTCAGGCTGCGCCAGATCAACAAATTATGTTGATGGCTCCCGATGCTTACGCGGATGGCATCCGAAAAATGGCAGTCAACTATGGTGGAAATTTTCACAATACAGGTTACATGGGGGCTTTCTGGGCGGACCTCTTGCCAGCCTTAATGCGTGGGACACGTTTACCGTTTTCACTGGAGCCGGGATCACCCGCTCGTGACTTAGTTGAGTTCAAACAACATTTGGGCCGTTACTCGACACAAGGCTTACAAGGGATCGATTATTTCATCCACCTTGGCAGTATTTTCTGGAATCCAGAGATTCGTAATCACTTCGAAGAAAACCTACCCTTAGTTAAATTAATCGGTAAGTATCACGCACCCAAGGCCGATGTCGCAGCGCTTTATTCGACTCGTGGCAACGCACTCACAGGCTACCCTTGGGGCGAAGATTCCAGCACCAACCTGAGTGCTGGTTATTGGCCATGGAATGTGCGTGCGAACCTGCAAGGCATTTATGAGAGCGATGGATTGACGGAGTCGTCATTTGAAGACGGGGATGCGGATCGCTATCGTGTGGTGATCGATACTAATACATCGATTATGGACCCTGAAATGGTCGACGATATACGTGAGTATGTGGAACAAGGCGGTGTCTTTGTCTGTTTCGTGCAGACAGGGCGTCATACTACGACAGTTAAAGATGCTTGGCCTATTTCGGAGCTGACTGGCTTTGAGGTGACACATATTGATCCCCTGTCAAAAAATGGGGCACCAGCACAGACACGTTTGATGCACGCCGCTCCAGATCAGGATGTATTCAAAGGAAATTGGTCTTCGGTTCGCGCGAATGGTTTAAGTTTGAAAGCCGTCGCTGCCGACGCGAAGCCATTGATGTTGTGGCAGGACGATTCGGTTGCGATTGGTATGCGTCGCATCGGCGAAGGAGTCATTATCCAAGTGGGCTGTAAGTTCACGGGCAAGCGAATCATGGATCGCTATGAGCCTGGCCACGCTGACACGAATCCTAGATATCCAGCCGACTATCGTGCACTGAGAAAGTTATTCAGCCAGATTCTCGAATGGCAGGACATTCCAAAGGTTGCGGCGGAACTAACGCCACAGAATCCAAATGTTATTTGGCGCCATTACCTCAGTAACAATGGCCTGTATGATGTGTGGAGCCTCTGGAATCAAAGTCGTGGCGTCGAGGTGAACGAAGCGCTGGCATTCGATACGGGGAATCCCACAGATTGGGCGTTCAACGTCCTTACGGGGGAGCGTATCACCTTACAGGATATGCAGATCCCAGTTGCGTTGGAACCTTTGGAAACCGCCGTGTATTTGACTCCACGAAATCGCATTGTCGAGGCTCCGTTAGAGTGGTTCAAGTTGCAACGAAACTGGTGGCGTAAACCGATAGACTTCGAGCCTACCGTTTTACCTGATGCGGAGCATCGCTTCTCTTTGGACTTAAATGACGACTGGGCCTTCAAGACGCTGGATGCATCCGAAGAGGGTGCCCAGTTCGCTGGAATTGAGGTCGATGATAGCTCATGGGAGCGCGTCCGTATGGGAATGCGTCCGATGCCCGAGCCTGATTCCGAATCGCGCTCGATTTACCGTCGTCAATTCACCGTGCCAACTGAATGGCAGGAGGCTGATATCGGCTTATGGATGATGGCTTGGATTCCACCGACCTTTTTTGATTATGCCCGTGTGTGGATCGATGGTAAATTAATTTATGGTTGGGGCCGTGATGGCATCACAGGCCTGAATCCAGACGGAATGCTGAAGCCTGGGAAGACTTACACGATCGCAGTGGAGTTTAAGTCCAAGGGATACCTTGCAGGGACGCGTGGTAATACGTGGCTGTGGGCATGGCCCAAGCCATCTGCCAGTCAAGATTTAGCAGGACAGTGGACGCCAAGTTCAGATCTGCTTCATTACGGATCTCCAGTCCCTATTCCGGGTGCGTATCATGCGCAAAGTTTATTGAGTCAAGGCGTTGAGATTTCGGAGGCTCACCAGGATGACAACGTTGTGCTGTCGATCGATACCACGGGTCCATTGACGGGTGTGCTGATCAACGGCACTTGGGTGCGACGCCTACACCACCATATTGGCACACGCTTTGATCTAAATATTACGCCTATGGTCAAATTCGGTGAAGTGAATGAAATCGAAGTCGTCTGTATGCAAGGACTCGGTTCTGGGACGGTGAAAAGCATCAAGCTGAACTATTACAAACCCGAAGTGTATCCTTAGCGTTTTGAGGCCTGTTTCAGAGGCAGTGCCATCGCTTATGCAAGAGACTAAGATTTCAAACAGTATTAAGATATGTCAAATTTAGAGCTAAAAGAACGAACGAGTGACTGTGCAACGCGTGTCATCTCTCTGAATAATAATATCAGCCTGCATCTTGGTTTTGATGATGATGCTTACTCAGGGATTCATGCGGCCTTTTGGGGCACAGAAGTGTTTCTAGTGCAAGGCCGTGGGAGTGTGCCCTATATGCAGACTCCTGATGGCGCGACCTATCATCAGTTCCATTTTCTGGAAATCGTTGAAACAGATTCGAGAGTCACATTGAAATTAGAAGCCTTGGGGCGGTCATCTCCAGTGAAGTCTGATTTAGATATGTTTGGTTTTCCTCAATTGGCAACTAGCTCTGCGAATAGCTCTGATCGTTTGTCGATTCATTTTGAACCCAAAACGCTTGAGCTCGACGGTGAAGACTATGCGGGGTTTTCTGTTAGTTACTCTTGGAGCAGCCATCATCGAGAAATACACTGGATGTATGAGTCAGTCGCGATTGCTCCGAGCGGAGGCTTGAATGACTCTCTGTTGATGGCGCAGAATATGACTCAGAATTTGTGCCCGATGATGATGCAGGTGGACGAGGCTGCGGTCTATTCGACCCAGGAGCACTATGACAAATCATGCATTGAAGCGCCCTGTCGTGGGGGAGGTTCGCCCATCTTTGATCTCGTGCAATCAGATGACTTGATTGTGGTGAATTACTTTGAGGAGCCCTGTGCGGAAGGAAATATGCTCAAGGCGAACTGCCAGACGATGGAGGGGGAGGATTTTGTCACAGTTTCCGACTTCCACTACGGCAAGTTAAGTCATTCATTTCAGACGGCTCCTCGCGTTGTCCTGGTCGCTAAGCGGAAAGCTGCATCGCGTGAGGATTCAATCAATCGCTGGACGCGTTGGTTTGATTACACTGCAGATCTGTGGTGCGGGCACCTCGGCATCCAAAGAACCTTTTCGCGTCAGACGATGACTCTGGAGGGGACAGGCGTCGGCGGGGTGGACATTGGTATGGCCTATCCGAATTTGCTTAAGGTATGGGAAGGTCGCCTCGATTGGCTGGTGAGTCATGGCTTCGAAGCCATTAACCTGCACACGCCGGAGTGGGTGAGCGCGGCCAATTCGAAGACCTTGGTCTTTGGTGGCAATAATTGTTGCCCGTGGGAATTTAAGGTTTCCGACCATTTGGGCGGAATCTCTGCGATGAAGTCATTTTGCGATGCCTGTCATGCCAGAGGCATTAAGGTCTATGTTTGGATCGCAGGGCACTTGCATCGTGAAGCCCCGATTTTTAAGGAACATCCCGATTGGATGGTTCGGCGTGCAGACCACGGGATCTGGGATGCGCACTATGGCGTGATTCAGAGTCTCTCCTTTGCTGAGCAAGCGGCACAGGACTGGATGTTTGAAGATTTGAAGTTGTTGCGTGAGCAGACGGGAGTCGATGGCCTGTGGTTTGATTCGTTTACTAATTTGTGCATGGGGGCGGTGAACTGGCAGCGCCCCGATCGTGCACCCAATGGTCCTGCTGTGCTGGAGTTTCTGGGGCGCTTGAGTGAGCTCGGGTATGACTTTATGATCGAGTGTATGTCGGCCTTAGGTGTCAGCTCCTGGGGCAACCTGAAGACGAGTGAATTGGTGGGGCAGGAGGCTCTTTTATTGAATAGTAACCTTCGCTACTATGTGGGTGATTGGAGCGGGGAGGACGGTATCACTCGTGACTTGTATTTCCGCTCCTTAGCTGCGCGAGGCCCCTTGGGCGTCTGGGCGCATGAATTTATGGAAAGGGCGGAGCCCTTTCCAATTCCATTACCAGACTGGTTCCAGCCGCTGACTTGCGCGTTCAAAGCGGCCGCTCCATTTATGGCGCATCGTAAACTATTTCCATCTGGGGCACTTTGGTCGAATGCCTCTGATCAACCGTCTGTTTGGTTCGCGTTCGAGGATGCCGTGCCAGCGGAGCTTGAGGGCGCTGAGTTGATGGATCCATTGACCCTGCAACCAGTCGCTAACGTGATTCCGGGAGAGCTGTATCTGATCCGTCGCGCTACTTAGATTGTATTGAGGGACCGTCGACCCAGACGCCTGTAATGATTGAGCCGGACTGAAATGGGGGGGCGCCGGTTTCGTTGCGGTTAATCTGCGCAATAATAATATCAGCGGCCTTTTCACCGACGCAGGCGATTCTTTGGTTGATGCCGGTTCCGATGTCCTTGTTATCTTCGTTTAGGTCCAGCATAGCGATTCCGACATCCTCAGGATACTTATAGCCCATTTCATTGATCCATTGGGGAATGGAAGAATTGATACACAGGCAAGCGTCTGGTTTATATTTCTCAAACCATATTTCGAAATTGGCACGATCGTCGGTACCTCGATAATCTTTTGTTGGGTTCAAGGTGAGAACGGGTGGCCATTTCTTGTGTTGGCTACGAATGAGATTATAAGAGGCCACTAAGCGATGCTCCATGATGTCATCAATCCACGCATCGAGCACAATGCCTACACGTTTATAGCCGGCAGCGATCATCTTTTCACACGCGAGTTTAGCAGTATAGAAGTGATCCACCGTCACAAAGTTGAGTGGCGGTGTATCCATGCGTGGGCCGAGCACCACACAGGCGAAATTCTCCCAAATCGGTTTACATTCTAACAAGACGTGCTCTCCGCGAAATTCATAAAAGATCACGCCTTGTATGTTGCGCGCTTTCAGAATTTCATTGAGTCGTTCCGCATATTGATTGGGTTTTGCCTCTGCGTTGTAATAGTTGAAATGATCCACTCCATAGCCCATCCTTTCGGCCTTATGCGTGTATCCTTCAATTATCAGCTGAGCGACCGCATTTTTTTTCTCATGCGGCTTAGGGTTCATGTTAATCGCCGCGAGAGTGGCCACGTAATTTCCACTTTTAGATTTCCTGAGTTCGGACATCAAGCGGGCGAGTAAGGCATTCTGCTTATAGCCCATCTCTATAGCAATTTTTTGAATGCGCTTTCTTTGTTTTTCACTGACTCGGCTGCTGTCTCTCAGCGCGAGTGAGACGGTCGATTTGGCGACTCTAGCTTTTGTGGCAATTGCAGATAGGGTAGGTTGAGGCATGGGGTAAATGTATAAAATCTGGAGCTTCGAGTCGATCAAGCAGTCTCACAGATTTAGTGGGATCGACGACCTATTGGAAGTCCAAACTCAATCCCTGGCCATTGTTCGTTACCTTATCTGTCACAGTTCCATACTAAATGGAACCGCGGGAAGATCCTCTTTGTTGTAGAGGTTACAAACAGGATTGTCTGCCCATCCATAAAGCACGGCATTCGGTTCCTTAATATGCGGAGAGGAAACTAAGACGCTATTGCCGTCGATCACCCCCTGTGCCCAAACGAATCTGCCATCGACCCCAGCAATGGCAAAGCCGGTGGGGGCGCCGCCTTTGGAGATCAACCCATTTGTGGCATGTTCAAACTCTACGCGTAGAGTATTGCCTTCACGTGTTAGTTTTCGGGCTGTGGGGCCATAGGCCGGGACTGCTTGCTTGTAGGTATCTGCTAGAGCGACTGCCGCTAAACGCTTAGCGACGTCCTGTTTGTTGTTGGGGTGAATATTATAGATGTCGCCCCGGTCGATGGCCACTGCCAGACCTGTATGAGGGATGTCTTTGGTCACGCGTGACTGAGCCTCACGTATCATGGCCCAACCGGAAGCTCCCGGTTCGACCGCTTGTTGTCCGTAACCTGCCAATTGTACGAAATAGAAGGGCATGGCGTCATTGCCGAACAATATTCTCCAATCCGTGATCATACGGGAAAATTTTTCGTAATATTGATCAGCCATCCCCGCGTCGCCTTCGCCCTGATACCAGATGACTCCTTTTATGGCGAAAGGAGCGATCGAAGCAATCATGCCCTCATAGCACCCAGCAGGGATGTTGCGTCGCTCCGGATAAGCCGCTGGGCGTAAGTCCGAGAGTGCTGTCCCAGCTTGATACTTCCAAGCACCTACTAGTGAGATGGGTGCCTCCATACCAGTGGCGGGGCGCAGCCAAATTTGTTCCGCCGCGCCTAGAATGCCTTGGCGGCCGGCAATACGGAGCGTCAACACGTTGCGTCCTGCCGTCACTAGAGCGCCTGGCACCTGATAGTAGCGGTCGAACTGCACATTACCACTGACGTCAAAAGAGTCCGCCCATTTGCCATTCCACCAGAGCGTATCCACGGGATCGACCGGTCCTAAGCTGACGATCAAATCGCGCCCCGCCCAAGACGCGGGCAGTTCGACTTCCTTGCGATACCATTCAAGGCTTTCTGCCGCTGGTGTATTGCTGCCTTTGGGGAGGTTTCGAACGGCCCAACTGGAGTCGTCGAAATTCTTCTCCCGCCATGGAATCGTCGCCGCATAGGCGGGATCCTTTTTCTGCCATGCTGCTTCCACCCGCTGTTGAAACCATTCAAAGGGGGGCTGGCCGACATAGTCTTGCATCGCTTCCTGTGTGCTCCAACTCGAGATGGCGGTGGCACCCCAACAGCTCTCGATCAATCCAATCGGTACCCCGAGCTTTTGATGCAGTTCACGGCCAAAGATAAAGCCAATCGCGGAGAAGCCACCCCATGACGGTTGATTCGCGAAGACACGCTCCGTGCTACTCACGTCCCATGAGAGGTCTAAGTTGTTCGGTCTTTGAAATCGGCTCTTGCGCGGCACAAAGGCCAGTCGCAGGTCTGGAAGGTTGGCGCTGCTTTGCTCTTCCCACCATTTATTGACGCCTTTCATTCCCATTTCCATGTTCGATTGGCCGGAGCACAACCAGACATCCCCCGTCATGACGTTTTTAAGCGTAATGGTTTCGGGGCCGGTGATTGTCATGGTATAAGGTCCACCCGCCGTGAACGGTCCGATCGCTGCCTGCCAGCGCCCGTCTTTGTCGGCCACTGCGGTCGCACTGCGTCCCTCCATTTCCACCCTGACGGTCGCGCCCGGCTCGGTCCAGCCCCAGACTGGACACTCGACCTCGCGCTGCAACATCATGTTATCTCGGAAAAGTCCGTGGACGAAGGGGCGGCCCATCGGATTGACCGCTCCGGAGAGGAGTGTGCCAAAGATTACCCATGCGAGTCCGATTAGAAGGAGGGGCTTCGCATATTTGAGAGAGCAATGTGATGGTGATTGATGCATAGGATTTCAAGTGGGGTTGGCAACGGTGATACTGTGTTTCTTCTATTCTGATATCCAGGTCTTAATTTCGTAAGGGCGGCAGGGAGACAGAGGCTTCCGTTCCTCTTCAAGAATATTACTTTCGTGGAATTGTATGCCGCTGAAACTTAGGTCGGGTTGTTGGTTCGCGATACCTGCGGCTTCAAAGGCACGTATGACGACATGATTGTCTGACTCCGATTTTTTGACTGCGGTGACGATATATGAAGAGTGGGAAAGATCGATTAAACTGTATTGAGCGGGCAGTGTTCCCGTATTTTTAGAACCACCCACCGCAGTCGTGTGAAGTGGACTGTTGAGCTCCCAGCCGCAACGATAAGAATGGCTTTCAGTTAGCGAACCGTTGCGCGGACGGAGGGTGTATTTGAATTTGTATTTACCCGGGGGCGGGCGTCGGAATGTGTCGGCCGTGCCATCGGGCAGACGTTTGACGACTAATGAGTGTTTGATGCCGCGAAGCATGTAGGAGCGCAAACGCTTGTCCTCAAATTCCCACATACGGTGATCGCTGGCGATGGTGACGCCTGAGGACTCGTCGCCGATATCGACCCATTGCTGGCAGAGTCGGAGCTTTTCGACATCTTCCAAGGGGATTTCATCCACCATTTTGGTGCGAAGCCCGGCAATGGCTTCTGGATAGGTGACTTGGCCATAAGGCACGCCGTAGCGAGTGTTGGATGATTCGCCGGCATACGGGAACACTTGTTGCATCCGTAGCCAGCGCTCGCCCTTCCAATCGATTTCGTTCTCGATCGAGATCTCATCGCAGTCGGGATAGAGGGTGATGGTTTGCACGACAGGCATGCCAGCGATGGAGCCCTTTACCTGAAAACGACACCACACGGAATTGTTCTCTAGTAAGTCGATCGAATCGACCAGATTGTGAAAAGTGCGCCCGGAGACTTCCATGTTGGAGATGTAATTGCCCCCGCGTTCTTCCACGCCGACCATGGCCATCTTGTCGAATAGAATCTCATTCGTTCGGAGGTCTAGAATTGTAATGTCACCCGTGATACGATCCACGCTGAGTTTGAAGAACTTGTTCTGATAAATGTCTTCACCTTCACAGCGACGTGGGTCGAGTTGTTGTGGTGCTTCGGTATCACTGCCTGCTGTCATCGTATCCAATTGAACATGACAGGTTGTGTGTTCCTCTATGGGGTTGTGTCCTGGCTCCAAATACCAAACACGGTAGCCCAATGCAGGTGTGTCTTCCGCTTTAAAGGCAAACTCGAGTGTCATCGACATGCCTTCATGTTGATTGATTGGCACGTAAGGCACGGTTTCGCCGCGATCATCCACTAGGCGCATGCCGGCTTTGAAGATGTCGGCATCGATGCTGCGCGGCATGCCGAAGCAGGCTACGCGAGCGATGACAGTATTCGAGCGTTTCCAAGATTGGCTGTTAAATACCAGCACGGGGAAGGATTGTGCATGCGGAACTTTGATTTGCGAGGCCAGTAGCCAAGACTTACGTAGCGCGATCTGCTCTGCAGTGTAGCGACTGAGCTGCTTGAGTTGTAACTTGTCGCGGTCGGACCAGTCGCCTCCTTGTGAATTTTGATTGTGATCCATCGCATCCAGCAGATCCTTCCATGCCTGATCCAGTTCGGCCTGAGGGTAATCTTTCCAGCCGTGTTGCAGACAAAGTGTGGATAAAAACTCAGCTAGGTGCATCGCATTTTCGCAGCGGATGTCTTCCGGCCACAAGTCTGGCCAGGAACCTTCAATGTTCGGCCAGCATGAGGGCACTTCGCCGGATAGGGTTGGCAGGTCGTCTCGTGTTTCAACGTGTTTGAAATACTCTTCTAAAGTGCAGAGGCGAAGCTGCGGCTCTGTCTCCAAGTTCCACTGGCGCACATTATCAATGATGTTTTGGCATGGAGCGAAGAGATCGCTGCCCCAATGAATCAGGTGGGGATAGTCTTTCGCGGGTAACTTCTCGAGTTCTTTGCGAGTGCCACCGTCCTGCATGGTTTTGAAGTCTAGGTGCCATTGCTGATGATAGCCCATTGCCGCATAGCCTAAGCTATTGTAGTAGGTGGTGAGGCAGGTGCCGTCCGGGGCTGCCCAGTTGAACAGAGGGGTATCGGAGGGGCCACCGCGTGACATCAGAATATATTTGATGCCGGACTGTTGCGCGATCTGCGGATACTGTGCCGTGTAGCCGGGCAAATCTGCAAAGTGGGCCGTCAGCGGGTCATTCTCGAAGCGTTTTCGGACATACGATTTGCCGTAGAGTGCATTGCGGGCCAGAGTTTCCCCGCTTGGTAAGTTTTGGTAGATGGCACTCCAGATTGGAGCCAATTCTAAGCGACCTTCCTCAACCAAGGAGCGAATACGTGCTTCTTCTTCCGGATAGCAACTCAAGTAGTGGTCGAGGAAATTGACGGTCTCGATCAGAAACCTGAAGTCCTGATTTTGCTCCAATAGCTCCAGTGCTGTAGAGATGATGGTGTTACCGCGTGAGAGGCACTCTTCGCGCGTGCCGGCCCAAAACAAATCCAAATGGGAAAAGGGAGCGACAAAGACGGTTTGGTGGCTGTAGGGTTTGGAGGCCATGACTGAGTGGCTAGCGTTGGTAGGTTTGTTTGTATCTGTTGTGTGAGGCATACACGCATTCTCTGAGCGCAGCAATTTTCGACAAGTTGCTTTTGACATGATACGATAATAATATGGATTATTAATCCATATGGGTGAGGGGCAATACATGCAGTCAATTCAGCGAGCGATGCAGATTCTCTATGCGATCGCTGGGGTCGAGGATGGCTTGACGGTCAATCAACTTGCGACAAAAACGAATTTGAAGCCCAACACGGTGTATAAATTCACTCGGACGATGGAGCGCGAACGACTGTTGAAGCGCAAAAAATCTCCGCTTCGTTTTGTCATCGGCAGTTCGATCCATGAATTAGGCACGCTCGATTATGAACGCCAATTTTTGACGATTGCATCTGAAGAGTTGATCAAGGCGCAATCGAAGTTGTTGACGGCGACTTTTCAGTTATTGGAGCGTGATGGAACAGTGATCTACCGCCGTCTTTATACGGACGATCAACGTCCGGGACTTGTCATGAAGTGTCGGGAGTATGAAGTGCCACTATATAACAAAGTCAGCTCTTTGCTGTTATTGGCCTATGCGACGGAAGAGGAACAGCAGGTGTTGATGAGTCATCATCCTTTTGGTCGGGAGGGACAAGTTTATTGGCCTAGCATTCATCAGCTTAAAGACTATCTACGGAAGACGAAGCGCAAAGGCTACTCACTGTGCGAATTTCCTGATCCGGGCCGGCTGTATTATACCGCAGCGACTCCTGTTTCCTCACCGGATAATGAGGTGAAAGCGGCGATTGGCGGCTGTATCGGCTTAGAGGAAAGCAAAGCGTCGAAGCGACGATTGCTGGAGGTGTGTTTTGAAACTTCAGAGGCGATTTCGAAAAGATTGCAAGAGACGGTTGATGCTAATGTCGGAGTGTTGAGTGCTCTCCAACAAAATTGATTGATTGACTTAACCCGCGACACGGAGCCAGCTTCTGCTTTTATGCTATGGAAGTAACGCAGTATAGTTATTTAGGGCATCAAGCCTATCGTTGGAGTGCGGGGGATACGATCTTCGAGGTTCTTCCAGAGCAGGGGGCTCGCCTCATGACTTGGCATCAGGCCGGAGAGGCGGTTCTCCATTGGCCGAGTGACCTGACAGCCGACACTCAGTTGCATGAAGTTTATGGGGGGAACCCCATACTGTTTCCATTTCCAGCGCGCTGTTTCGTCGCAGGGCAGCCTTATCGATGGATTTCCCCGGATGGTCAGTGTCGCGCGATGCCCATGCATGGCTTGGCCCGACAAGGTGAGTTTGTGGTCGAACGCCTCGACGAGCGAGGTTTTCGGGCGCGGCTTGTGCCCGGAGACGAAGCTAGAGATGCTTATCCGTTCGATTACGCATTTCGAGTGGAGTATGGTTTTTCCTGCGGTAAGGTTACCTGCGAACTAAGCTTGGAGAATCTCGGAGATGTCGCGATTCCTTGGAGTGCGGGACATCATTTTTACTTTGCGCTCCCGACTGAGAGGGGGATTTCGCGGGATCGTCATCGACTGCAATTAGAAGCAGTTCGTGTGGGAGAGGTCGGCCACCATCCAGGAAAATCCGCCCCCGAGACGCCTTTTGCTTTTGATATTTCTTTGGAGGATCGGCGGTTAGCCAATGCGATGGTTCATTACGCGTTACGCTCTAACCGAGCTATTTTGACTGTAACGGGGGCCGCCAATACCCGTCGTATCACCATTGAACATGGAACCGATCCAGTGCCTTCGAGTGGGGCAGCGTTTGTCACGTGGTCACCTCGTATCGAAAGTCCGTTTTATTGTGTTGAGCCATGGATGGGGCCTTCAAATGCGCCTGAGCATGGTGTCGGTTTGCACTGGGTTCAACCGGGACAATCCCAGAGTTGTTTTGTCAGTTTGTATGCAATGAGTTGCGGGTAGGTCGGCCTACTGCAGTATGAACATATTGTTGTCGAACGATTCGATTTGCTGAGCTTGATCAACGCTTTTTGAGTGTGATTATGGCGATGTCTAGTAATAGGAAGTCATTACTGGCAGCCATTCGCTTGTAACATCACCCCAATATACGCCTCCCATGTTCAAAACCTATAGATCAGAACTCACTATTGTCGCTATTTTAACTTCTTCAGTCGGTCTCTCGTCAGTGCAGGCTGCATTGATTGATTATTCAACTTCAGGTGCCACGTATAGTCAAAACTTTGATTCACTTGGCGCGACGGGTGGCACTTGGGATGATGGCGTCACGCTGACGGGGTGGCATCATAAAACACAACACTTAGGGATTCCGACTGCTTTTGTCGCGTCGGATGGCAGTTCTACTCAGCAGGGTAAAGTGATCAGTATGGGGGATGATTCGGATCGAGCTTTTGGCGCGCAAAGCCTAACGAATGCCTTGACGCAGTATTACGGATTTGCTTTGGAGAATAATACCGGAGCGACTCAAAGCAGTTTTAATTTAAGCTATACGGCTGAGCAGTGGCGTGTGCAGGACAATAATGCGGATCCCGTTGTCTTGGAATATCAGGTCTTCAATGCGGGAGACGGCCTTCTGCAAACTACCGGTTGGACTTCTGTTTCTGAATTAGGTTTTACTGCCCCCATCACTACGGGAGCCTCTGCTGCACTCGATGGAAACCTATCGGTGAATCAAGTTTCCGTCGTGGGATCCGTGACCTCAATCGAGTGGGAGGATGGTCAAGAATTATGGCTTCGCTGGTCAGATTCTAATATCGCTTATATAGATGGCACGCAGCAAATGCGCCAAATGATGGGAGTGGATGATTTGTCTTTTAGCGCTGTTCCGGAACCTGGCACTTTTGCTCTATTATTTGGAGCTGGGGTGGGAGCCTTCGTCTTTTTGCGTAGGAGAACTGCTAAACTCTGAGCGACTTATCGTCTTGGAATGAATTAGTATATGATACTCGCAGACTTTTTACCGGCAAAGCCGGATCGCTCTTGGAAACTAGCGCAGCAACTAGGCGTGACGCATGCGATTGTGAAAGCGGCGCCAGAACTGACTGGCTTGAATGCGCCTGACGAGATCGATGCCTTGCGTGTAATACAGCAGCGGTTTACTGATGCAGGCTTTAAGTTGATTGGGCTGGAAGGTGACCAGTTTGATATGCAACGCATCAAACTGGGATTGCCCGGACGTGATGAAGACTTGGAAAGGTATCGTCGAATGCTGCGCAATATGGGGGAGCTTGGAATTCCACTTCTTTGTTATAACTTCATGGCATCGATTGGTTGGTTTCGCACTCAAGTGAAAGTGCCGGCGCGCGGAGGGGCTTGGACCAATCGTTTTGTGCTGTCCGAAGTCGAGCACGGCGATGTCGCACCCGAATTGCAGATTACCGAGGCCAAACTGTGGGGCAACTACCGCTACTTTATTGAGAACGTGATGCCGACTGCGGAAGCGGCGGGTGTGATGATGGGACTTCATCCTGACGATCCACCACTGAGTCCCTTGCGTGGTGTCGGACGCATCTTTTCTTCACCTGAGGGCTTTGCTCAGGCAATGGAACTCTCCAACAGTCCCTCGCATGGTATCACCTTCTGCCAGGCGAATTTTGTCGCCATGGGGGCGGACCTAGCCACCTGCATACAACGCTTTGCTCCCCGCATTCGATTCATTCACTTTCGTGATGTCAAAGGCACGGCGGAAGACTTTGAAGAAACCTTCCACGATAATGGCCCCACTGATATGGCGCAGGTATTGAAGCTCTATGCGGATGCGGGACTCGACGTGCCAATTCGAGTGGATCATGTGCCCACGATGGAAGGTGAAGATAATTCCAATCACGGTTATGCGGTGCTCGGCCGCCTTTTTGCGGTCGGTTACATGAAGGGGATTTTAGATGCCCATGGAATTGCCTACCGATAGTGTTATTTATTGAGACTCATTCGGTGCGCAGAAGGTGCGGAGAAATGCGATGATCTGGTTTTCTAATTTATAATGCAGATCGGGCTCGGCGTTACCGTTGCGCCAGATGTTGTGTCCTCTGTCTTGACTGCCTTCGTAGAGAAAGGCCTGTAGGTTTGCGCCAGAATCATTCCATGTGCTGATGATTCGGTAGGCTTGTTGGATGTCGACGATGCCGTCCTGTTGGCAATGTAGCACCAGTAGAGGAGGGAGTGCGTTCTTTTCTCGCGCAATCAGCGTTGGCGAGGCAGCTTTTAGGATGTCTTCCTGCTTCGGGTCGCCTTGGGCAAATTCAGCAAAGTGAATGAGGCCTTTGAGCTCCGACGCGTGGAGCTCGGTAGGGCCGCAGATATCCATGATGCCCGCGATGCGTTCGACAGGGAGCTTGAGCCCGGTCACCAGCGCGAGGTGGCCGCCCGCCGAGAGGCCTCCGACCACGATACGGTTACGATCGAGCGCCTGCATGGCGGGATGGCCTGCTTCGAGTAGAAACTTGGCGGCTGCAATGCAATCGTCTTCACAGGCGGGATAGGCTGCTTGCGGCAGTAAGCGATAGCTAATGTTGAATACGGCGTAGCCTTGGCTGGCAATGTATTCGGCAACTTTTTGCACGCGTTGGCGGGTCATCGCTTTCCACGCGCCGCCATGAATGAGTAAAACGGCGCGTGGATTCGATACGCCTTTCGGGATGAAGAGATCGCCGTAGCCTTTCTCGCCGGCTGTTTCACTGTATTGAATGTCTCGGATGATTGTCATTGTTTCGCGAGCTTCGGTCGTGGGGGCGGCGCTGAGTAAACTGATGGAAAGGATGGCCAGGGCTTGGAAGAGCCGATTATTGAGCGATCTGACTTTCATGTGTGTATTATATTCTCAGTTATGAGTGAAGTTCTTTTAGATCGAGCCATGCATGTAGTTTTCCAGGGTCGTACGATTGACTGATTTCAAGGTCGGCCTTGGCTGCGTTCCGATCGCCGAGTGCGGCTTTGGCCTTGGCGGTGAGGTATTTGAAATACGCGGTGCGCGCTTCGACCGGTTGATCCATGTAGGAGATAAAGAATGGAGTGGTGTTGAAGTGCCCCCCGTTTTCTTTGCCCCATGCTTGATTCCATTGGGTTAAATGACTGCGCAGTCGTTGTTCGGCACGCGCTGCTTGCCCGAGGGTCTGCAAGACGCGGGCTTGATACACTGGCAACTCGGGGAGGTGCATATTGGAGAAGTAATCGATCGAGAGCTGCAGGATATGTTGATAGAGTTCCTGAGCGCGTTCGCTTTCGCCCAGTTGCGTTAAGCAGGCTGCGGCGTAGAACTGATGGGGCACTAATAGCACCTCGTGCCAGAGCCCGGCTTCAAGCTGATCCGGCAGGGACTGTGCATCTTCGAAATGTGTCAACGCTGCGGCGTAGTTGCCCTGACGGTATTCCATGCGTCCGAGCTGATGGTGCGCGAACATGTATTGTTCCACCACTGCGTGCTCGCCGCCTTCGCAAGGAACAAAGTGATGCTGATTGAGTAAGGTCAGCGCAGCCTCGGGGTTCTCGGCTTGATTATGGGCGCGCGCCCATTCCAGCGCGATGTCATCCCGCAATGGCTTTTGAGTGTCGCAGTGCTCTTGTAGAAATTGAATGCGCTTCATGGCGGGCAGTGGCAGCTTTGTCATGACATAGCTGATTTCGTAGATCAGTTGGTCGTCGCCGGGCGAAAGTGCCAGTGCTTCTTGCAGTAGGGGGAGCACCTCGTTCTTGCGATTCAGGTGGCTATAGTAGGCGACAGCCAAGTTGCGGTAAGTCGCGCTAAATGTTGAATCTAGTTGGATGGATCGCTCCCATTTTTTGGCAGCCTCGCTGTATCGGTATTTGTCATACAGTAGTCCTCCCAGATAGTCGTTGGCTTTCGCGGTGGCTTTGGGGAAACATTCGATGACGCGTTGGAGCGCGGCCATTTCCTCTAGACGGAAGGGGTAGGTGCTGAAGTCGCTGATCGCTTCGGCTTGCGCGAGCGCCTTCTTAGCGCGTTTCTCATCGCCGCCTTCCAAGTAGAGTGCGGCGAGCTGATACGGCACCATCGGATCGCAAGCGCCGTCTAATTGCTCGAGTAGCTCGATCGCCTCTGTGTGGCAAGCTGCACTCTGCAATTCGTAAGCGATATCGAGACAGGTCTGCGAGGGGGAGCTTTTGAGGGAAGCCACGAAGTCGGCAATCGGCCGTTGTTCCACACGATGCTTCAGGTATCGCACCAGTAGGTGTAGTGGATCTTTTTGTAGTGCGTTTTGAATACGCTTGCGGGCGGCAGATTCGTTGCCTTGTTTGAGTTCCGCAATGATTGAGAAGGCCGTCGCGAGTAAATTGTCACTGGCATGACTGAGTGCTGCTTCGGCATGTTCCAGCATGGTCGCATACTCCCCGCGCTGGCAATCGATTGCGGCGAGCTGCGTCATCCCACGTGAGCACATGGCTTCGTTCCAAGTCGCTTTATAGAAGGCATCGTAGGCGTCGTCGAGGGCACCTTGGGCTTTGAGTGTGAGCCCGAGGGTGAAGAAGACTTCGCCGCTGCGTGGGTTGCCGTTGTGTCGGGTGAGCACATCGCGCGCTTTTTCCAGTAAGACCTGAGCTTCGGCGAATTGACCTCGTTTGTATTTAAGGGTGCCGAGGTCTATGAGGGCGGGCGCATAGTTGGGATCACGCAGCAAGGCGGTTTCCCAGTAGCGCTCCGGCAAGTCCTTGGGGCTGCGGTATTGTTCGACATGCACGCCGGCTTGGTGCAGATCCTGTGCGGTATTGAATTGATCCGGGCCTGGGATGTCGACCCATGGCTCAGGGATTTCTTCGGCATTCTTCGGGGCGGTGGCGTAGTGCGCGATGCGCTGACCATTTTGTGCGGTGACGGTGATGGATAGCTGGTCGGCGTTGATCTCGGAATTGATTGGTAACTGAATCGCCTGCGCGGGTGAGAGATCGAGCGTTGTTTCCAGTGCGACAGTGTTCTGTGTGCAGACTCGGACAGTTGCATGGGGAAAGGCGCGCGTGCTTTGGATCGAGAGTGTCTGATCGCTGAGGGTTAGGGCACAGTCCGTATTGGCGAAGGTGGGTGCGCCGATCTGACTAATCGGATACCAGAACTGGGAGAACTTCTTGGTTTCGTAAGGTTCGAGCCATGCGAAGTCAGGCTGGTTGTTGGTATAGCTACCCGCCATCAGTTCGGCGTATTCGCCGTCGGTGTCGGTGAGGGCGCGCTCCCATGTTTTGGAGAGTTGATTGTAGGCCCAGGTAAATAGCTTCTTGCCGGGGGAGACATGGTGGTTCGCTACGTGGACAACGCCACATGCCTTGCCATGGTCGTAGCCACCAAAGAAGTCATATTTCGAAGCCGCGGCAAAGTAGGAGGTCGGGCTCTTGGTATTGGCGTGCTGTTGGATATCGATGTCATCGCCGAGACGAATGCCGTTGTAGACACCGGATGCTTTGGGCCAAGTGGTGACGGAGCGGTGGTAGTGAAAGTTGACGTAGGAGACGTCACTCGGGAAGAATATCTGGTAGTCTTTGTTGACTGGCACCGCGGCGTTTTCCCACCATAGAAAGGAGCTGCGCACGGGCGTGCGATTCGTCACTTGCACGCGGGTTTCGAGAATACTTTCGTTGGGACGCAGGCGAATGCCGACCATGCCTTTCATGCGCTCAATCGGGTCGTGCTCTGCGAGCCAAACCGTGATCGAGCCGTCGTCCTCATGCTCGATCTCGTAGTCGACTGGCATGAAGGTCGAGGGGCGGTGGTGGTACGGCCAGTTGAACTCGACCCCACCGGAAATCCAAGAGCCCAAGGCACCGATCAGCGCGGGCTTGATCACACTTTGTTTGTAGAAAAAGTCGTAGCCAGTGGTTTTATCCAACGCGGAAAAGATGCGTCCGCCGATTTCCGGAAGGATCTCAATTTTAAGAAAATCATTTTCCAGACGGATCATGGTGTATTCGCGATCCGAGCATTCGGCAGACACCGTTTTGAGCACGACCCGGTTCGGGTAGGGGCGACCGCTACTGCGTTGATGCACGCGGTTTTCCGCAAACATGGGAAGCGCTTCGGCTTCGGCTTCGGGGTAGGTCGGAATGACGACTCGGTCGATACTAACGTGGACGGTGCTCATGATCTTATAACTTTAAGGTGGAATTTTTAACTTGTATAAACAAGTGGGCTTGTTTGACTGGTCAAGATTCATTACTGTACGTGGTTAAATATCAATATAATAGAGTTCTATTGGTTGGATTTCCTGTATATACAACTCACTATGAAACAGAACAGAAATACGATCCCTTCGCAGCGTCAAAAGGTAATCGAGGCCTTAAATCATGAATTAGTGAATCCGAAATATCTGAGTGGTGCGGCTCTGCCGAGCGAGGGGGCACTGCAGAAACGATTAGGAGTCAGTCGCGGAACGATACGTCAAGCGCTGGCCGAGCTGGAGCAGCGTGATTTGATTTATAAAATCAAAGGAAAGGGGACCTTTGTTCGCCCCAAGCAGACGTCGAAGCCGAAGCCTGTTGTGTTCCTCCTGCGCGAGCCCTGGAAGGTGAGTCATTTCCACAATGCAGAGCTGTTGCGTGGTATGCAGATCGCGGCTGCTGAGGCGGGGGCGCACACCATCATCACCTGCCAAACGCCCGGTGAATGGAGCATGGAGTTTTGCAATTCGATTGCCGGGGTGGTGGTGCTCCCGCGCTTGTTGGTGGATAGCGACTTGCTGGTGTTGCGGCAACGAAGCGTGCCCTATTGCATCGCCATGGAGTCAGATCTTGAAGGGCCGACGATCGTGGATCACATCGAAGAAGCGGCCTTTGAGTTGGCGAAAGGTCTGATTGAGCTAGGGTATCATCGTGTGGCTTTGTTGAGTGGTCACTTTGAACATTCGGATCGATTGAAAAAGCGAGGAATCGAGCGGGCAGTTGAAGCGGCAGGCATTGATTTCAAGACCTGGCCGGACTATTGCACCAATTATGATGCCTCGCTCGCCTATGAAATTTGCCAAGACGTGATGCAGCAAACGAATCGCCCCTCTGCGATTATTGGCTTTGATAATGTCTTGGCGGTGCAGGCGATACGAGCCACGAAGGACGCGGGCTTGAGAATCCCGCAGGATTTAAGTGTGGTCGGTTTTGGGGGGCGTGATTTTAGCGAGTTGATCGACCCTCCACTTAGTACAGTTAATTTGCGTGGAGAAGAAGCCGGTCGTTTGGCGGTCGAGTCGCTCTTAGCGCCCAATTTGGACGGGGGTGCGCGAATAGAGGTCGGCTATGATCTTGTCTGGCGGCAGAGTAGTGGGGTTGCGCCGTGAGGAAGTCGGCGAGTATACTCCGCGATGTGCAACGGTTCGATTCGAATGGATTGATTAAGTGCATCGGTGTCGCACACTCGATTGTTCTCCCCCCGATCATATCCCTCCATATGGTGTTTCAAGAGCGAAATAGATACATACCTAAAAGACCGACTGTCGTAGGAAATAAATGCCGAGGCTTTGCTTTAGTCATCGCGCTCTCATTGATGTCATTTGTACTCATTCTCTGCCTCTCATTGATGACCTTGGTCGGTGTTGAGACGCAGACGAGTCGTATCTATCGTGAGCAGTCCTTGGCTCGGTCGAATGCATTGCTTGGGCTCCAGATGGCGTTGGGTGATTTACAGAAATCAGCTGGCCCTGATCAGCGGGTTTCCGGGACGGCGGATTTGGTGACTGGGTTGAGCGTAGATAGCCATCGGCATTGGACCGGAATTTGGGACGTGTCCTCGCAGGATGCTTTTTCGGCGTTCATCGCGCCAAGTGAAGTGAGTTGGTTGGTTTCCGGAACGGATACTTCTGGTAATGTTTTAACGCCGGGCGCTACAGTCAAAGACCCAGTTACCTTATTCGAGGATGTGACGAACCCCGAGAATGAGGTGGTTGTTGGCTTGGAGGCGATTCAGAGTGCGTCAAATAGTAAAGGAAGCTACGCGTATTGGGTGAGCGATGAGGGGGTGAAGGCGAAACTCAAGCTTTCAGACCCGCACCGCGATACCAGTGGTCAGGTGACCTCTGGCTATAATTTTTCACAAATGACGGGACAGCGGGTTGGGATTGAGCAGATACGTTTGTCGGAAAATGGGAGCGACACGATTGGAGACTTCATGGATCCTTTGGAGAGCTCCAATATTGGGGATGTTGAACGCATGGTGACACTGGATCAGTTGTCCCTGCTTGATGACAATTTAAACTCATTGCCCGTTGACCGTCTGCATGAGCTCACGACTCGCAGTTATGGAGTGTTGGCAGATGTAGCCAGAGGGGGGTTGAAGAAAGACTTAAGTTTGGGCTTTGAGATGGATCTCAGTGATTTTAATGCAGACACGAACTTTGCTGCGGGTGGAGAAAGCTTGGCTCCCGGCCCCAAGGGCACGATTGGGGGGCATGAGATCCGTTATCTGTTTACGCACGATTACACCAAGGATGATCGTGGTATCCGTGGCCCCACTTGGCACATGCTCCGCAATTACTACCGATTGTATTTGCAGGACGACCCTGACCGTCTGGTTGACTATAAGACGGAGCATCCTAACGGCGTCGTAGATCAGGGGAGTAGTGGCTATGCGATCAGAGCACGTCCGTTCTTTCCGCAGGTGCCAGATGGCAGTCAGCCTTTCGGGATGTATCATATTGGGGAGGCGCTCTACGATGTCGGCCTTGATATCAATACGGCCAATATGTATGAGTTAAGCGGTGATCGACGTGTTCCTCGTCCAACGGATATGCAGATCAATCCCGTTGTGACTCGTATGCAACTATTCCTAAGTCTGCAGGCGGTTAAAGTGTTTATTGACGATACTGACCACAGCTTGGGTCACAATTACCGCATAGATTTGATTGCTAGCCCCGTTGTGACAATCTGGAACCCTTATAATGTCGCACTCTCTTTTGACGAGTTTAAGGTATCTTGGCGTTTTTTGGCACTTCCAATTGAAGTTCAATATCGGGAGCCCGGGGGGAGTTTGGAAACCTTTAGAATCTCGCTATCGACTCTGCATGGTGCTGGATTTACTAACGTAACAATCAATAACGAGCTTCAGTCGACAACCTTAGAGCCCGGGCAAGTGAAGGTGTTCTCGCACGTTACATCGGTTTCTGATACCGATTATTTCGACATCTATGCCATGACTGCGAAATTGGAGCCTTTCACTGGGAGTGTTGAGTCGGAATTGAATTCATTTAGGTTCGATCAGATCAAAATTGATTCGAGTGACAATGTATCTGAGTTACTTGTGAAGCCAGGAACAGAGCTTCGCTTTCATGGGCAGTCGGGTGGGGGGCAATATGGAAATTATTGGGATCGGCTAGCGATTCAAACTTCTTTGAAATGGGGGGGTGAGTTCTTGAATACGAACCTGGGAGACCTGCGTAAGCCCTCGGGTGTGCGGAATTTCTACTGGCCGGAAGAGGATTCGACATATTTTGGATACGTGGAAGACATTGAGGAATATAACGCCTTTGGCGAAGGCCCCTTAAAGCATCCTTTAGGGCTGGTTGATACCTATTTGAAGCCAGAGGGTGCGGTGGATATGAGTCACCCCGTGCAGTTCTTAGCTCGATATAATCCTCGGGCGATTTCGATGACGCGCATTACCGGTGGTTTCGAGGGGGGGTATGATTTTCCTCTGGCGGGTAACTGGAACTATAGCATTAAACCTTTTCAAGACTGGAGTTCGAGCTTTGTTCCAGTTGATGCGACGAATGGAAACGGCTATTGGGGGTGGGATAATATGAACGGAGCACAGCATGTGGTTCTGTTTGAATTGCCCACGGCACCGTTGCAGTCGTTGGCCTCGTTTCAACATGTCAATAACATCTCTCGCTATGCTCAAGAGCCCGCCTATGTGATTGGCAACTCCTATGCCAGTCCGTTTATTGCCCGTGATCAGGTGACTGAGGTTCAAACGCGTACTCAAGTCGATTGGTCCTACTTATCAAATGAAGCCCTGTGGGATACGTATTTCTTTTCAAGCCTGTCACCACGGGAGGATTTGAATGAAGATTTTGAAACTGTCCTGAACCGGACTTTAATTGGAGACCCATTGCCTGACTCACGCATGAAGTTTTACAACGATTCGAACTCCGCGCTTCGTAGTGATCTCTTAGATGCAGATACGAGTTCGAAAATTGATGCTGAAGCCTATGCTAAGTCAGCGATGCACTTGATGGTTGATGGCGCATTTAATGTGAATTCAACATCCATTGAAGCATGGAAGGCAATTCTGAGTTCTGCTAACAAAATTGATGTGGGCTACATGAATAATAATACTCGCAACAGTGCTGTCTCGCAGGATTCGCCTTTCGGGCGCATGAGCTTGCCGAGTGGTGATAGCACGGCTGAATGGCTAGGTTTTCGCTCGCTTTCGGATTCGCAAATTAGCGATTTGGCTGAAAAGATCGTCGATCAGGTCAAGCTGCGCGGACCATTTGTTTCGCTGGCTGATTTCGTTAACCGTCGCTTATCGACGGATGAGACTGGCTTAATGGGACCCTTGCAGGCCGCGATTGACGCGACATCAGGTTTGAATAGTCAGTTCGCAGATGTGGTCTCCGGGAGTGATATTAGCGCGTCGAATATTCCGTATCCTGAGCAAGCAACTGGGGCGACTGCCTCTGCTGCTACAGGCTATCTGCTACAGAGCGATTTGCTCATGTCACTTGGCCCAGTGTTGAGTGCCCGTTCAGATACGTTTACGATTCGTGCGTATGGGGATCATGAAGATTTAGTTACTGGACAAAAGGCCATTGCGATCTGTGAGGCGGTTGTACAGCGAATACCCGTATACGTGGATCCTTCAGATGATGCAAATCTACTGCCTGAATCAGTTAATGCTGACAACGAGAACTTTGGGCGACGTTTTGTCGTCTGCTCGATTCGCTGGCTTGATTTAGATTAGGCTAATAAAACGATCCTGAGTTTTTATGTTAAGCAGGGTCTGAGTGAAGTTTCTGCAATTCAAGCCATATTGGCTATTAGAATGTCCCTTCTGTCAGGTTTCTAGGAGCGACTAAAAGTGATTGTCGGTAAGACTCTGTGGTCAGGGGTTGATGTCGAAGTCTCATTTCAAGAAGGTTCATTGCGGCTCGTCCCACGTCTCCGAGGCGCAAATCCATACCTTGCTTCTCTGTGAATGGAGGTAGGGTGTGCACTGTGTAGATTCGGTTCCGTTCAATCCCGATTAGCTCGCTGATTGAATCGGCATGACGTTCATTGATCGTCACGACTGCGTCGGCTTGGTAGCGTCTGCACTTTTGCAGGTGATCGCTTCCAAAGGCGAAAGGGATCACCTCGACTTTTACGCGATTTCGCGGAAGCATTTTCGCGACTGAAAGTGCAGCCCCCAGGATCACACGATCCGAGTGCAACTCGCGTTCGATGGGTAAAATACAGGCTACTTTTCGAAATTGATCCGAAAGAGATTCTAACAAGTGGATGACGGCTAAGCGCAAGTCCGGTCGCACCACGTCTCCCGGTACCTCCCGCAAATAGCCGCAATGAATGATCGGTATCGATGTGTCCGCGAATAGAGATTTCGGCAGCTCCTTGCGCGACTGGCCCGTAATGATTCCACGAATGCCTCGGGTGCGGATGACCCGCAGAAGGGCGGAGACGTCCGGATAGCGCTTTAACTCAAAAATCTCGATTCGATACCCTAAGCTCGTTGCCTGCTCCCTGACTCCATCTTGATATAATTTTAATTCAATTTCAGCCGCCTTCATATCATCCACGACGAAGGCAATGACCAATCCGCTATCATCGCGACGGTTGGACCATCGACTCGCGGCAATCGCTGAGAGTGCAGGGTCGCGGCGGTAGCCCATTTTAGTCGCAATCGCGAGAACGCGCTCGCGAGTGCTTTCGGGAATGCGCGGATGGTGGTTCAAGCACAGAGACACCGTCGAGACATCCACGTTGGCTTCTCGGGCGATCTCTCTTTGGGTAACGCGGGTTTTCATGGCATAAAATTACACTCTATGTCACGAGCTAGTCAACGGTATGAACAAAGCCAGGCTTCCTAAATGTATTTTCCCTCGCTAACAGATAGGGATGACACCCCAAAAATACGGATACTTCGATGATAACGCACGTGAATACGTGATCACACGCCCTGACACGCCCTTGCCATGGCTTAATTACCTTGGCCAAGATGATTTCTTTGGACCGATCACTAATTGTGCCGGCGGCTATACCTTCTATCGCGACGCGAAGCTGCGCCGCCTGACGCGCTATCGCTATAATGACATCCCTTACGATAACAACGGTCGCTATCTTTATGTCAAAGATGGTGACACCGTCTGGAACCCATCATGGAAACCGGTTCGCACTGAACTGGATCGATACGAATGCCGACACGGTATGGGCTACAGCCGCTTTATCGCGGAAAAAGACGGCGTCGAAATCGAGATGCTCTTTTTCATCCCGAACGAGGAAACCGTCGAGCTATGGCAGACTACGGTTCGCAATAAATCAGGCGTTAAGAAAGACCTTAAGCTCTTCAGCTTTTTAGAGTTTTGCTTCTACGAGGCTCAAAACGACGCGACGAATTACCAGCGCACTTATTCGATTGGAGAAGTGGAGGTTGAAGACGGTGTCGTCTATCACAAAACTGAATACCGTGAGCGCCGCGACCACTATACGATCTTTGGTTGCACCCGCCCCGTTGATGGTTTCGACACTTGCCGGGATGCTTTTGTGGGCATCCACAATGGTTTGCATGACCCGAAAGTAGTCCTCGCGGGAGAAGCTGGCAATTCCATCGCACATGGTTGGAACCCCATCGGTTCACATCAGTTAAACCTTTCGCTCGAACCCGGCGCCGAAGAACAGTTCACCTTCGTTTTAGGCTACGTCGTGCAGGGCGATGAAAATAAGTTCGATGCCCCCTTGGTGATGAATAAGTCAAAGGGCAAAGCCGTCATGGCTAAATACGCCGATAACGCATCGGTCGATGCCGCATTCGAAAGTGTGCAGGAGCGTTGGGCAGAGCTGCTATCTAACTTCCAAGTAAAGACTCCGAGCAAGGAGATCAACCGCATGGGGAACACCTGGAACCAGGCGCAATGCATGGCCACGTTCAACCTGAGCCGTTCCGCCTCTATGTTTGAAACTGGAATCGGTCGTGGGATGGGCTACCGCGATAGCAACCAAGACTTGCTCGGCTTCGTGCACCTCGTGCCGGAGAAGGCGCGTCAGCGTGTGCTGGACATTGCCGCGACGCAGATGTCCGGCGGGCTTTGCTTTCACCAATATCAGCCGCTCACTAAAAAGGGAAATGCCGACATCGGCGGCGGTTTCATGGACGATCACTTATGGTTGATCCTCTCCACCACCGCTTACATCAAGGAAACGGGGGATACTTCGATTCTCGACGAGAATATCGGATACGCCGACCAAGCCGATGACGCGAAAACTGGCACGCTGCTGGAGCACCTCGAGTTGTCGATTCGCTACTGCCTTGAAAACAGAGGTCCACATGGACTGCCGCTCATTGGCCACGCGGACTGGAATGACTGTTTGAATCTCAATTGTTTCTCCACCGAGGCGAACGAGTCCTTCCAGTTGGCCGGACACGGCACGAATGACAAGGTCGCGGAATCGCTCATGATTGCGGGTCTCTTCTGTTATGCTAGCGATCTGTTCGCAGAGCTCTACAATTTCATGGGCAAGGCCGATGATGCGGATCGTATCCGTGGCAATTACGATGAGATGGTTTCAGCTGTCGAAACACATGGTTGGGATGGGAAATGGTTCCTCCGTGCTTATGACGCTTTCGGAAATCCAGTTGGCTCTGAGACTAACGAAGAAGGCAAAATCTATATTGAAAGCCAAGGCTGGTGCGTGATGGGAGGCATTGGCCTTGAGGATGGTCGTGCCCAGCAAGCATTGGATAGCGTGCACGAGCATCTCTACTATGAGCATGGTTGTGTGCTTCAACAGCCGCCGTACACCAATTACCATGTCGAATTGGGCGAAGTGAGCAGCTACCCCCCCGGCTATAAGGAAAATGCCGGGGTGTTCTGTCATAACAACCCATGGATCCACCTTGGCCTGATGAAGCTCGGCGACGGTGACCGTGCATACGAATACTATTTGTCGGTCTGCCCCGCAGCGAAAGAGGACAGCATCGACACTTACCGTGGAGAGCCTTATGTCTATAGCCAGATGATCTCCGGCAAAGATGCGCCCACTCCGGGCGAAGCTAAGAATGCCTGGCTTACAGGCACCGCGGCATGGACATTCACAACGGTGAGCCAAGGATTCTGTGGCGTTCAACCTGACTATTCCGGTCTCAAGCTAGATCCGTGCATCCCGTCAGACTGGCCGGAGTTTGAAGTCACACGTAAATTCCGTGGCGCGACGTACAACATCAAGGTGATTAACCCGAATGGCCGTAATAAGGGCATTCAGGAACTCAAGATCAACGGCAAGCCGATTGAAGGGACTATCATCCCCTTTGCAGAAGCTGGGGCGGTCGTTACGGTTGAAGCGACGCTTTAAGTATTCCGTGAGTTCAACTGGCAATTACAAGTTGCCAGTTGAACTCGCATCATAATTTGTGAAAAGTGCCGCGGCTCATCCGGCATTCTGCCGAATGCCTTGGTTGCTTCGGGAGGGATGGCCTCCGCGCCGTCCGCCGAGCCTCAGCACTCAACCAAAGCCAACACTGCGCAAGACGAGGCGGAGCTCGTCCCTCCCCAATGCGTACAGAGCAAAATCACAATTCTTGATGCGCGCCAATAGTGTTGAACTTGTGCTACTCTGTGCCGTTCGGCTTGAGTAAAGCGGTTCAGGATTTTGCAACATCGAAAGAGCGACCTCCTACTTCGGTAAGAGGTCGCTCTAACTTGCATGATCCTAAATTCGGCAGTTGAAGCTATATGATTTTTTCATCCGTGGTTTAACTCACCTTTTTAGGATGATGATTCCGTCTTTAAACTTCGAACTGTCCTGACAGAGATGAGCTTGCAAAGCGGGCTGAAGGCGGCAGAACTGCGCGTTGTTGTTATTATCTAATTCATGTTACGCGAGGATTCGATCGTCGCTTTATTGGCGATGTGTCGGACTCGTGGCCTGCGCGGCAATGCTGCCAATCGTGTGTTGCGGGATAAGTGCTCAAGGGGCTGCTGGGGTCGGAAGTGTTCACTCGATTGCACATGTAGATTCTGGTGTGAACACTGAAACGCCTCCTTCGCATGGGGCAGCCTTACCGACCTTCTCTGCTTTTAAAAAGGGAGCTGGTCTCGCTCGTCAGGATCCAGTCTTTCACTTGTTATCGTTTCCACAACGAAATGCAAAGGGAGCGGTGCAACTTTACGAGCAACCCTTTTTTACGGTCGGGAACAAGTCCGTGTATTTGAGGCGAGTCGATGGTCGAAATCTTGAAGACAAAGATGAGTATATTTCGATCTACATCGATGACAAGGAGTTGGGGCGTGTCTTCTTCTGGGGCAGTTACGGTGGGCGGTTTGGTTATCCTTTTGAGGAGATCGAGGAGGCCCCTGAACAATTGATCGTGGATGAGATGCGGCAAACGGCGACTTACCGCAAACCCTACCTTGCAAAAAACGGGGAGACTGCCGTCTTTTCATTCACGCTCCGTTCATTGGGAGACAGCCAGTTGGAGGTTTACTGGAACGTGGACTCGACAGGAGTTGTCAGTGAGCCGATCGGCGTCGCTCCATGGTTTTTAATCGACGAAATGTATCGCAAAAAACAGCTCTATTTCGGCGACGAAGCAATCGATGTGGCGTCTCATCAGATTCTGACAGAGGGCAAGGTTGTGCAAAAGGTCTCTGGCGATTTTCGACTGTCTTCCGAGGATCCTGCGAGTGCTTACTCGTTGATGCTTGGAGGAATCAATGGTCAGATAACCCAGACTTTCTTCAAAGACGATCGCTACGAATTCATGTTTCGGGGCCAGAGCCGCCCCGAAGGGAGGCTTACTATCGACTTAGGTGAGGCCAAATTGCGACCAAAGGACGCGCCTCCTTTGGTCGCCGGGCATGATTTCTGGAAGATTGATGCGCTGCATGTGCCGCTCTCTCCAGTCAAGAATCTTTGGCCGAACCCGAGCTTCGAACAAGGCTTGCGCTACTGGAACTGGACGGGTGGGGGTGCTCGGTATACGCCCGGGGAAGGGCCGCGATATCACATCGCCAAAGAGGGACGGTTTGGGCTAAACGCTTTAGGCATCCGTGAGGAGCAACATTCGTCGGCGGCATTGCAGTCACTGCCGGTCGCGCTTGAATCAGGAGAAAGCTATACCTTAAGTTTTTATGCGAAAGCAGACGTCGCCTGCCCATTGACTGTGGCTCTCGCCAGTGCGTCTCAGGGCGGAAAGTTTCGAGGGAAATACGGGGTTCTTTTCGGGGATTCGGGTTCGGCCGAGGCTACATTTAAGCTCACGACTGAGTGGCAGCGCTTCAGTCGCACCTTCGTTGCAGATGGTGCAGGCCTGACCTTGGTCGTTCGCGGTAGTCGTAATAGCTTCATCGACGGCATACAGTTAGAAAAGGGAACTGAGGCGACCGAGTTTGTCGCGGATCCACTGGATGGCTTTCTTGTGACAAACGACGCCGATAACGCGATTCAGAAAGGCAGCGAAGTCGGAGCCGCCTTCCGCTTCACCGGCGAACCTGCAACCCGCGGAGTGGTGCGTGTCACCGTAAGCAATCCCTATCGGGAGACGCTCTATCAAGAAGCGTTGAATGTTAACCTTCCCGAGTCAGGCGTGCAGACAGTGCCTCTCTCATTCGATTCAAAAGTTCTTGGAGAAGGTGTGTTTCTTGTGCGTGCGGATTTCTCGGTCGATGGCTTTGATTCCTACACGGATTATTATCGTTTTTCGATTATGGAGCCCTTGTCCAATACGCATGCAACCAAAGATATTTTCGGCACGCTAACCAATTTCATGGCACGGATCGGACGTGGCGATGATTTGGGAGAGAAATTTCGAGATTGGGGATTTGGTTCAACCAGTTGGGGCGTGAGTATTGATCAAATTGAGGAGGGGGTGCTGCCATCCATGGAACGAAGGTATGGGATTTCGAATTTCTTTACCTCGACCATCCCGAGAGGAACCGAAGTTGGAGATATCCTCGATGGGTATAAGAAATGGGAGAGCGTCACTCAAGAGTTAGAGCAACTGATCGAAGCGGCGGCCTACGAGAAAGTAAAGCGTTACGATCCCGGGCAATACGACACGTGGAACTTCGGGAATGAGGAAGAGAGCGCTTCGCTCCCAGGCAGTGGTCAATTTGATGAATATTTTAAAGTGCAGTCGGCCGCTGCCCGAGGCGTTAAGCGCGCGAATCCGAATGCCCTGTATTCGCCGACAAATGGCACCAGTGGGTATAGCCGGTTGCGAGGCTACAAAGCCATCGAGGGCTATCTGGCTGCAGCACAGCGTCATGGATTTAAATACGATGCGATTTCTGTGCATCCTTATTGGGATATCGACAAAGGAAGTCTCAGTGATCATGACCTTGACGAGGAAACCGCTCGTTTGATCGAGCAAATGCAACGTTACGGTTATGGGGAAGACACGCCGATTTTTTTCACGGAGGCATTCAATATTCCCGCGATTTATTTCCCCGCTTGGGGCGCCAACAATTGGGCCGATCAGTATCAGTGCGGCAAGCTCAGTTACGATTTTGGGAACCGAGAATTAATCCATGCTGCTTCAGCAGCACGTTTCTGGATTATCGCCTTAAAATATTGGCCGCAAGTACGCTCCACCAATATCTGGTTTCGTCAGCCGTATGTGGATTACCACCTGAGCCCCTTGATCATCAGCAAGGCGGTCAACACGCTGGGGCTACGTTTTTTCGATGTTGATTACTACGCAGATATCAAACCGACTGCGGGGATCCGCGGCTATAGCTTTGAACGTGCGGACGGCAAAGCCATTGCCGCGATATGGTGTGTGGATAAAGATGTGGAGAATGGTTTGAAAGTGGGGCCAGTGATGGATGTTTCTTTCGATCAGGAGGTCTCCTACATCGATTTGATGGGCAATCCTCGCAGTGCACAGCCGGACCTGCACGGGGTAGTGCATATCCCGCTCTCGCCGGTGCCATTGTTGATCGAAGCGGATGACGTCAAGGGTTTGACGGCATCTCTGCTAGCGGCGCAAACCTCAGAGACGGCTCCGAACGTATCGATCTCGGTGTCTCCGGCACTGGACGGTTCGATACATGCCGAGATTAAGAATCTCACAGGACGAGATCAGGTTGGCGTGCTCACCGTCGAGGATGTCGCGCATGCATATTCCTTGCAAGCGGAGCAGGGGCAATCAGTCACCATTGTCGAAGGGGAAGGGGAGGTCGAATTCGGTAAAATGTATCGATGGAACGGGCAGCTAAAAGTGCAAGCCGAAGATGGCGATCAAGTTGAAGCGCCGTGGGCGATGGACTACTTTTACGTGCCCAAAACTTCTGGAATGCCCGATTGGTCGAAAGTTCCGGCCATCGATATGGACAATCGATTTGTGTTTCAGAATGTCGACGGAGGTTTGCCAATCGGGGATCAAAGTGCCCGTTTGCGTATGGCTTGGGATGAGTCGAACCTCTACTTGCGGGTCGAAGTAAAGGACGATGTCTTTTTCTTTGAACCTGAACTGTGGGCAGAGCCGATAGACAGGGAGACTCGGTTCAGTGACGGTTTCCTTGAAGTTTATTTGGATACCGCTGCCGATGCGCGTGATAACATCTATCAGACCTACGATAACAACGATTATGCTTACGCTTTCTCTGTTAATCGGGAGGGAGCGTCTGGGCCGGGGGTGGTCAATCGATTCCGCGCAGTGAATCATCAGTTGGCGCAAGGACTGGATATGCCGACGCAGGCGGAGGCTGCCGAACGGATTGGTTGCGATTTTGAAAGAACCGATTCTGGCTATAACTATACGATTACGCTTGGTCAGCGTTATTTGGAGCCACTCATGCTAGAGAAAGGGGCAATTGCTGGCTTCGGGCTCACTATTCATGACCGCGATAGTGACGGCGAATCGGGCACTGCCAAAGGCTTGTCTCTGGCGACTGAATCGGGTGCCGTCTGTGATTCTAGTCCACACCTTTGGCCGTTGATGATTCTGACTGAATAAGTAGCGTCTATACAGTGCGGATTGGCTTTTGGTAGGGCTGTGGTTTCAGGGGGCCACTGAGGCTTAAAGGACACACACCACCTTGAGCACTTATACAAATGACGTCATCCTTCTGCTGGGTATTCAACATGACTGGTTGAGAGTCACCTTCGCGAAGTTGTATATAAAACCCGAATGCAGCTTCCTGCAAATTGGGGATACATAGTTTGAGGGCTTGTTGCTTATTGATCTGGGCGCTTAAGCCTGCTTGGCCGTTTTGATTCCAACCTTCCCAATGGATCGTATGTCCGCTCAGGCTAGCGAATGCGGGTTGGACGAGGGCTTGAAAAGACCCTGCCTTGAGTGCCCAAACACTGTCCTCCTGTTGCGAGAGTGCCTGCGCGTCAGGAGCGGTTAGTTCAATTCGCAACTCAAAGTTGGCCATTTCAAATGGAGCCGAGCCCACTAAGTCCAGGTGGTCGTGGAAATCACCTTTATCGGTCACCAAGGTCACCAATGAGAGTAACTCGTTTTGTTCCTGTACTGTGCGGATGAGTCCCGAGGCGAAGTCTTTTCCATCATGCATGAGGCGGACTCGCAGAACGGCAACGTCTTCAGCTGTGCGCCAGTAAGCAAGCACGGGACGTCGCTGCGTCCAGAGGTTGTCGTAATTGATCGAACCAAGGCAGGCATCTGGGCTTTTCCAGATGGAACTTTCACGTTGTTGATCAAATTCCTCAGAGTGAATGTAGGTGCAACGTATGAAGCTTGTAGTCGGTGCGCGGAGGAGGTCTTCTTGGATACCTTGGGGGCAGGGGACGGGAACGAGTAAGTAGTCGGCTCCTAGTTTTTCGTCAGAGTCGCCGCCATGGAAAGGCAAATTGACTTCAAGGCGCTCGTTGATGAGTCGAGTGGTTATGGGACTGAGCAAGTCTGAATAGGCGCGACTATGTGGGCCACATATTTGTCCTAAGCTTAAGTGAATGCTCTTCACTGCTTGTTCCCAGTACAGACGGTGGACCTGTAATAATAAACGACGGATGGTAGGGTCGTTTATCAGCATTAATCCACGTTCAATTTCCAGCACGACGAGCATGCCGTAAGTCGGACTGTTGTATTCCAGAAAGCCGCCATGCTGCTGGGTAAAGGCGACGAAACGCTCCAATCGCTTTTGAGCGTAAGTGATGAAGAATGGAATATTTAACAGACGTCCTGCTTGTGCGCAGACGAGTGCCCCTTTGACAGCAATGTTGGTGTAGCCCGGACCTACGTTACGCCGAAAGATCGAGTAGGCGGCGGCGTTGAGTGCGGTTTTGATTGCTTCGCTCAGAGGGGCGCTCACTCGCTCACTATACAGGCCAAGCATGTGAGCTAAGCGCACGCCGCAGAAATCTGCCCAATTCCAGTCGGGTGGGGCCATTTGTTCGAGAGACTCTTCACGTAACCAAGGCCAGATTCCATAGGTCTCTGAAACCGGGTTCAGGTCTTGCAGCTCGAGGACTGCCTTCACGATGGTTTCAGCGCGCTGGCATGACTCAGGCGAACCTTCATCGAAAAGAGCGAGTGCGTAGTCGAGATTTTCGCGGGTGGGACAGGCCCATTCGCCCTCGGGATAATGGGAGTGGTAACCGTTCCCTTTCCAGCGGATCTTACGCATGTTGAGCGCTGGTTCGAAATGCTCTGCGCATTGTCGCAGAAATTCTTTTGCATATGTTTCGCGGTTATTCTGCATGGAGTCTATGATCATGATTTTCTGATGACATGCCCGGGGAGCTTTCGATGTAGTAGGGCAATTCTTCCGGGCGTGGCGTCTTGCCCGCTAGTAAGCTTCGGATGTGTTTGACCATCGCGATCGCCGCGTCTTCAGCTTTGTAAATCAATCGATCCACCGGGTAAGGGCAGAAGATTGGAGTTTCTGCATTGGTATGCACCAACAGTTGGCACTGTTCGGGGATGCGGATGTTTAATTGTGACAGCGACATCAGCGCACCGGATGCCAGAGTGTCCGGGTAAATAAACAAGCCGTCCGGCCGATCTTTCTGGGTGAAGATTTTCGTGATGCCCGTATAGCCAAAAGCAGGCATTTCGGAGCCCAGCATATACTCATTCACTGAAGCGAGTCCATGCGACCATGCCGGATTGAAGGGGAGCCCGAGTTCCTTTAGAGTGGATACGAAACCTTTATAGAAGCCTGCCTGGTAGCTGTCCGCATCCGGATCGTCGTGCAAGACAAGCGGTGCGATGATGCCGATCTTTTGGCAACCCCTGGAGGCGAGCTGCTTGACGACATCGCTCACGACTGTGCGGCGTTTCCAGCTGATCGCGTGGGGCTTTTGTGGATTGGACAAGGCTGCCCGCGGAATAGGGAGCGTGTCGTGCCAAGTTGCGCTATTCGGTGCTGCGTCGGTGACCCAACCCTGTAGCCAGCGGTTTTGGGCGAGTCGTCGTAGCTCCGCCGGGGGGGACGCGTCAGCGATTTCCTTGTCGCGTGTATCACTGAAAACTTCGACCGCAAATCCTTCCTCTCGTCCGATTCTTGCGAGCTGTGCCAGTAAGGTTCGGCTGAACTCGCCATTGTATTTGGCCGCATGATAATAATACCCGAGCCGTTTGAGTTCACCCAGTGGTTCGGCGACAAAAGTGCCTAAGTTACGGGAGCGAAAGAGGAGCCCTTCATTGACTAATTGTGCGAGCGCGCGATGGACTGCGGTCGGGTTAACCTCAAGCTGTGTGCCTAGTTCACGGGTCGAAGGGAGCTTTTCGTTCGGAGCCAGTTCGCGGTTCCGGATCATCATTCGTATTCGGTCGGCAATCTGGGTTTTCGCCGATGTGATCGGTTCGACGACCAGTTGATCCAGCTGGTGTGTCGTCTCCGGGGTGGGCGTGTCTACTGCAGGTTCCATCGTATTGTATGCAACTCTTTTATTGGCTCTGGGTGTTGGGGCACCTCGGCGATCTTGAGCTAAGAGACCTCAAAAAACAAGCCTTGTTTCAATAGTTTCACTTGTAAAGTGTTGACACAATTATGCCTCGTCTCATGCTGATTTGATCCAAGGCATTATAAACCCCTATTATATATGAATCTCTGTTCCAAATCCCCCTGTTCTAAACATCGAGCTTTTACCTTGATTGAATTACTAGTCGTGATCGCAGTGATCGCGATTCTTGCGGCCATACTCATTCCTGCGGTTGGCGCCGTTCGAATGTCTGCGCTCAAAACGAGCTGTAGTTCGAATCTTCGTCAGGTCGCGGTGGCCTATTTGACGTATGCGAATGACCATCAGGGACGCGTTCCGCGCACTCACTCGGATCAATATACGCCACATGATATTAATACGGGCGTTTCCTTGTATCTGGGCAGCTCATCTCCCGATGAACACCCGGAGGCAGCGATCAGCCCGTTGGCTTTGGAAGACAGCGAGTACGTTGAGCGCTACAGAGATGATAGCCGAGGGGGCGTCTTCAAGAGTGTGTCGTATTGGCCGATCGCAAATTACTGGGATCACACCACCCACATCGGACAACCTTACTTTCGCTCACGTGATGCATCTAACATGATCGATGTGACTCAAGCCGTCATGCTGGGCGTGGTCGATGCCGAGTATGCGGCCGGAAATGGCTCCGGCTACGATGCGAATATCTATCTGTGGAGTTGGACGCCTCAACGCTTCGAGAATTACGGAGGCACGAGCACGATGATCGCTTATTTCGACGGTCATATCGAGGAAGTCGAAAGTACGGCTCTCAAAGAAACGATTACCCCCTAGTGCTGGTTCTGTAGGTCGCCGCCGCGGGTGACATCCCATTTTTTTTTAATCAATGATCAATCATATATGAAACTATCCCCATTCCCCTATGCAAAGACGCTGAGCTTGTCGCTCACGCTGTTCACCTCCCTCTGTCACGCGCAGCTGGTTCCAAATTCCAGTTTTGAGCAATCGCAGGGAGATATACTTTACGGTTGGAAGGCACAGATGGGAGGACAGCAGTATGCTCCCGTTCCCGCAGATGGCGGTATCGTGGAGGTCAAGGAAGGGGCTCGGGTTTCCATCGAAGAGGAGACGCTCGAAGGCGGGGAGGGAACCACGCATTCGCTCAAATTTGAAGGTGACAGCCATACGCACGCCGTCGTCCATTCGGAACGGCTTCCGCTCGTCCCAGGCTATCAATATGGCCTAACCGTGGTTTACCGTGCCGAGGGCTTGGTTGCGGAGAGCCTCGACAGAAACTATTCTGCGCTGAATGTGGATTTGTATATGGAGCGCGATGCGGCGCCACGTTTTATGGGCATGGCTCGGGTCAAGGGTATTAACGATTCTGCGGGATGGTCCTCGGTCAACCGATTGACTCCCTATCGTGGAAGCAATTCGATTCTGATTCCCGATGGCACGGAGTATGGGGTCTTACGCCCTGCATTAGTCAATCGGACGTCCAGTTCGGCTACGGTATGGATCGATTCGATCGATTTGATTCCGCTGGATTTGGCACTGCGTAACGGTGGCTTTGAAACGGGGGAAACCGCGCCCGAAGCTTGGGTGCCCTTCGGTGGGGCTGAAATGACTTGGACGGATGCGCACTCACATGGCGGGGAGCATGCTGTTTCCGTTTCGAATGCCGGCGAAGGGCTCTTTTCCGGATGGAGCACGCGAATCCCCGTCCGCGCCGATCGTGCCTATACTTTTTCCGGTTATATCAAGGGGGGCGATTTAAATGCCAACGGCTTTATTTCCGGTGGCGCACTTAGTATTCAATTTCTGGATCGCGATGGCCAACCCATTGGCGAGCCCACACTTTCGCCCGCAGTCGGTGGTCGCACGGATTGGACTGAAGTGCGCACTGCCAGCGTGACGCCGCCGGTCGGCGCAGTCATGGCGCGCTTGGTCGCGGGGATGACCTATTGTACGGGCACGGCTTGGTATGACGACCTGTCCGTGGAAACCGAAGTGGTCGTGGCCAAGGATGCCAAATTATTAGAACGCCCGAATCCGCAGCCGACTCAACGGGTGCAGTATGCCGAGAATTTGCTGAAAAATGGTGAGGTCGAGGCAGGGCAAGGGGATCAGCCTGAGGGTTGGACGTATCGTGGCCGGGCGGAGCCGGATTGGACGGAAAGCGAAGTTAAAACCTACCACGAGGTGGGGCGTCCGAAATTCAACGTAGGTCGAGGCATCGGGAAATGGAGCCGCAGTCGCAGCTATGCCGGATCGGGTGCTTTGCTCAATGAATCGATTGATCCGCCACTCTTCATGGGGAACCAGTGGCACGCGTATGCACCAGTGGATGGCTATTGGCTTTCTGATGTCATGCCTTGCGAGCCTGGCAAACCCTATGTCGCCTCCGGTTGGCTAAAGGTCGGGCGCACCATCGGTATTGGTGCGGCCATGTGGCTTGGTCCCTTGGAAATACGCTTCTATGGCAGCAATGGAAAGCAATTGCAGCCAGTTCACAACATGCGCTCCGGGATGGGTGCGCTGGAAGCTGGGGCGTGGACATACTATGCAACTTTGCCCTATGTAGCACCTAAGGGCGCTACCCGGATGCGCTTACGCTTTGGTCATGAGTTTCACGCGAATCGTGGAGGTCAGGGGCGCACCTTGGCCGACAATTTGGCAGTGTGGCAGCTTCCTGAGGAGGTCGCGCTTCCTGATTATGCGACGATCCCAAACAATACAGAGGCCTATCAAGACTGGTTCCGTGAGGCAACTCTAACAGTGAAGCCTCCATATATGCCTTCACCAAGTTCGTCGCCTAGCTATGAAAATGTTTGGGCGAAGGTTCAGAACACACAGACAGGTAACCTGTTCTATGATACTGAATCCGACGTTGAGCTTCAGGTGACCCTGACGAATGTATTGGGTGAGAGCCGGGAATTGACCTTCGCAGGCGTCCGTTACGATGCTTGGGGCAATGAAGATGCCGATTTCAAGAGTCAAAAGCTCTCGCTGAAAGGGGCATCCACCGACACATACAGTATCCAGTTGCCGCCCTCGCATGCTTTTGGCGCTTGGTACATTGACGGCACAATTCTTGAGCAAGGTGTCCCGGTCGGTCATGTCAACGGACGCTATGCAGTGCTTCCCGAGTTGAACCCAGAGAACAAGCCCGGCCATTCCGCTTTCGCCGTCACGAATCTGGTGCCTATTTTGAATGATGGACGCCCCTTTGAAAAGGAGCTTGGAGAAATGCTTCGTATTGCCGGTTTTGGAACGACATGGGAACGTATGCGTTATCACCCCAATGAGGCTTCGATCCATGAAAGTATGGAAGAACTGGAGCCTCTTCTTGATTGGTATGACCAATACGGGATTAAAGCGGTCGTCACGATTCGGCCAGAGCTTGTTCGTCCAGTCGATCGAGAAGTCTATGAAGAAGCAGGCCGAGTCGTTGGGCGGATACTCGATGGTAAAGTGGCAGCGCTAGGTAATTGGGGGATCGAGCAGGCGAACTCTGCCTCACCCTACAGAGGCGGCGGTGCCGATCGATGGACCGACTTCGAGTTTGATACGATTATGGCCGCTCAGTATGACGGTATTAAAGAGGTAGCGCCTGAGCTCACTGTGCTCACCGGGAATATCGCGACCGATTTTGAAGCGAAAACGATCCGCCGCCACTATGAAGCTCCTGGGGACGGCAAATTCGATGGCTCCATTATGAATGCCTACATGTCGGCGTATGGGGTTGCGGAAAATGCGATTAAGGAATTTGACCGCCATGGAGATACTTGGAAAACAGTTTGGTGGGAAGAGACCGCCGAGCAACGTTCGCCATTTGAGGGGGATGCCCGCCGTTATGGCGAAATCAGCGGTCCTAAGCAAATGGTGCGGACTTGGTTGACCATGTTGGGTAAGCTCTACCCGCGTTTGCAGAATGTGACCATGTGGGGCTTTGTGCGTAAAGTTGAGCAGGACATTGTGATGGTGACACCTTCGCTCCAGCCGCGTCCTCATTTTGTCGCCCATGCGATCATGGCCGATAAATTGCGCACCTTCACTGCAGTGACGGATCGTTCGACTGAAGACGGCCGCAGCATCTTCGATTGGGATGTTTCCAAGGGAACTCTGCTCACCGCTTGGGTGCATTCAGGGGAGGGGAGTCTGACTCTTGAAGTGCCGTCAGGTTCGCTCGTGGTCACGGATATCATGGGCAATGCGCAAAAGCTGCAAGCTGTGGATGGCGTCGTTACAGTCGAGCTCAGTGCTTATCCGGTTTACATCGAAAGTGAAGGATCTTTGCAAATCAGCCAACGGCTGACTGCAGGACTCACCCATGCCTCGACCGAGTTGGGCAAGCGGATGCTGCAATTGGATTTGAAGAATAATGCGGAGAGCCCCGTCCATGGTGAAATCACCTGGAGTGAGAGCTTCGTGGATACCGAGCCGACGGCATTCGACTTAGCCGCGGGTGAGGCAATTACGATCCAGCGTGAAGCGCAGGCCGATCTGCCGACAAATGAGCGCAGTCAGTTCAGCTGCACGATCCAGACCTCGACCGGAGGCACCTATGGGGCAACGGCGGCGCTGAATTTTGCACAGGCGGTTCATACTTCCGCGAAGCCCGAGCTGGACGGCACATGGGACGGTTGGGAAAACGCACCCGCGATCGCTTTCGGGCTTGTGCCGGAAGAAGTGGTCGCAGTCAGATTGCCCAAAGATGTATCGTATCGAGGTGTGGATGATATTTCCGGCACCTTGCGTATGATGTGGGATGAGGAGTATCTGTATCTCGGTATCGAGTCGACTGACGATCACTTTGTTACAGTTCCCGAGCGCATACGCACGGGCTTCATGGGGGACTCCATCGAATTCGGCATACAGCCCGATGGCCTGACTGCCACCGAGGCGCCTTATTGGGAGTATGAAGTCTACCAGCCGAGCACGACGCCAGGGCGTTATATGGCGAGCCGCCGCCGTCCCTTGCCGGTGGCGGACATGGAGGAATGGGATGCGACGATTCAGCCAACTGGTGTCAATGGAAATGCGGTTTTACAGATCGCACTGCCTTGGAGTGACATCGGGGTGTCGAGCGTGGCGCCTAGCAAAGTGTTTTCGATGGCACTGGTCTTAAACGATGCGGACCGTGCGGATCGCTTCTCGGGCGCGCGCAAGCGCGTGCGCTGGTTTAAAGGTGTGGATAAAGAGAAAAACCCAAGCGCCTTCGGCGACATTGTCTTGGTGAATCCCATTGCAGATTAGACCTGCAGCCATTCGCTCGATAATTGATCCATTAATACGAATAAAAGCTATGAAAATGAAAATATTCCAAATCAAATCTCTCAGTTTGTTCGCGGGCGCATTGTGTTGTCTGGCGCTCTCTGCTTCGGCGGCACTCCCAAGGATTTCCCCAGGGGAAGACATCATATTCTCGGATGATTTCGGAGATAGCAGCCAAGGCTGGGGTGTGCTGAAAGGGCAACCGCTCATCGATACGTCTGCTTCAGTCTTTGGTCCGGACGCGGGTGCCGATGGGATGATCAAGTCGATGCTAGAGTTGGCGGAACCCATCGAGTTCTCCGGTAAGGTCACGTCCATCTATATGAAAGCGCGTGTTGACAACACGGGAGACGCGAACGCGAGTCGATTTGGTGTCGCCTTCCTACCTCGGCGTATCGGGGTCGTGATTCATCCCGGGCGCAGTGCGGTGTTGGAATACAAAGATGCCGAGTGGCAAACACTCTTTGCCGAATTGGATAGTCTTCGTTTTCCGGACACCGAAACGTATCATGATATCAAGCTGTCCATCACACCCGATGCGAATGATCCCACGATGGGTACGGCGGAACTCTTCTATTACAATGCCTACACCGTGCGCTATGAGAGCCTCGGTCAGGGGAAAGGCGTCTCATTGGAGCGCGCCACTAAATTGGAACTCTTTGAGCGCAACGATGCCGCTTCGAATGGAGCCGCCTATTTTGATGCCGTCGTCGTCACCCAGGCGCCCATTTCTGCGCCCTAGCATTTAATCAGCCCCTGGAATCAATCGCTCTTTTCGATAATGAAAGGGGATCTTGATCGGGGAGATTTGTTCGCCCTTATGTTCGCGGTAAACCATCTGAATCAGGGTGTCGGCCACTTCGTCGGTATCGACAATTGCCCACCATGCATTGAGTGGGCAGAGTAGGTGAACCGCCGAGTTCCTTTGAAAGAAAAATTGGGTTGGTTTCGACTGGTGCAGTCCCAATTCCAGCGCGGCGGTGATGACACCACGAACCAGCATGTCCGGAAATGCGATGATTGCGTCGGGCTGAGAGGCTTCCTTCCAAATCGCGTGCATCTGCTCGTAGCCAAACTCACTTTGAAGCTGCTCACCCGTGGTTGGGAGCTTGATCCATTCCGGCCGAGTCTCCAGTTTCTGCGCTTGGATCTCCTCATGGAATTCTTCAAGAAACCGGAGTTTTTTCGCCTTATCCGCTTCGGTCTTTTCGCTATGATACGTCGTGACCAGACCGATGCTTTGCGCGCCATCGCTTGCGAGTTGGGCAATGATTTGCTGGATGAAAGATTTGTTAACGAAGCTGATCTTATTCGATATCCCAGTGGCGCTGGTAATGAATGCCTTGGCGATCGATAGATGCTTGAGCGGGGGGATGGCGATTTGGTTCGAGGCGGGTATGATGAGACCCTGAATACTTCGTCCGTCGACGGCTTCTTTTAGGCTAGGCAGGATGTGGCGTTGTTGGTGCTCTTCCCGCCGATCGATAAATAAGCGGACGTCCACATCCATCGCCTTGAGCTTTAGCTCCAACGCCCCGATTAGGCTGCGACGGAACATCATTTCCTGGTCGGTCCATACCTTCGAGTCCGGCAGGTAAACCCCAATTACATCGAGCGTTTGCGCGCGTTCTTTGACGAAGGTTCCTGAGCCGTGCCGGCGTTCCAATAAGCCTTCCTTGACTAGGTTAGATAAGGCAATGTGAGTCGTGGAATGACTCGATCCAAATTGCTTCGCCAATTCTTTGGTGGGAGGGAGCTGTGCATCCGGCCTGATTTTTTCCGTTAGAATTAGTTTTCTGATCTTCTCAGAGATGATCCGGTGTGCGACATCGCCACGGCTCAAGACCAGCTTTGTGAAGTGCTCATTCATAATTTATGCATACACTATAGAAATTCACTTTGTCGATATCTTTGCTGTGTGGATCGCAGAGTCTCGTGCTGAGGATACCTATATGGACACTCTTCTCTGCTTCAGACTGCGGAAAAGGTTCGTCGTCGATTGCCAGGGGCACACCACTCAGAGTCGACTCTGGCGGCTATTCTCTTTGGGAGGGGCGACCTCCGCGTCGACCGCGAGGACTAAGAAGTTAGATGAATAACCAAAATTCTCTGTGGGATTATACCAATTTTCGACTTCAGCTGATAGATCGGAAATGGTGACTCCGGTTCTAAGAACCGAAGCTACGTAGCCTCGAAACTTTGTTTCGGGGAGGTCGAATTACCAGAAAATGTCGCACCTTGGAATTACTGTCACGTCGGCTCGTTCCATATCGGTACCGGACGACACGGAGGTCGTCCCTCCCCAATTTCGGAAGCTTATTCATCGTCCCCCGCCTCCATCAATGCCTTTCCCGGCAATCGGCGATGAACAAAAAAAAAGCGCAGTGCCGAAGCACTGCGCCTAACCCTATATAACCCTAATGAAAAATGTTAAACTCGACGGCCCTTCGACTAGGCTCAGGCTCTGCGACGGCGGATCATCGCCGTCGCGAGTGCCAGCGCGCCGCTGAGCAGTGCAAATGTGCCTGGCTCAGGGACGACATTGACTTCGAAATTGTCGAAACGGAAGTGGTCGCCGCTGTTGCCGTTTTTCGCATACAGCCCGTAGTTAGTCACATCGCCGGAAAGTGTTCCGCCGACCGCGCCGGCGGCTATTGTAATCTCGCCCCCTGTGCCCGTACTCACGGTCATCGCGCGCCAGTTATTGCCGTTGGTAAAATCGATTCCTGACAAGGCAAATGTATCTAAGGCGCCGCCTGGGCCCAGCTCGGTCGTGCTTGTGTAATCATCATTCGATGCATACCATTGCGAGCCAATTTGGATGGCAAAGTGAGCGATTGCAGGATCTCCGATACTTGCATCAGGGTTCAGATCCACAGACAATAGTGAGAGGTCTGCAATATCGGTCGAGTCAAGGCCCGTGGTCGCTGCCGATGCAAACAATAAGCTTGGGCCATCGTTCCCATTCAGTCCATTGGCATCCCCTCTGTAGTCAACTCTGCCTTCTGGACGTGTGTAGGCATAGTCGGTATGATATACTTCAGCGGAACCAAAGTAATCACTCGAGCTCACATCATTCACTTGGCTGGACACGGGATCTTCATTGTCATTTGCTCGCATATAAGCGTTCCAGCCTATGGATGAGAACGGTAGTCCAACTGTGTCTGTGTTTTCAAAAGTTTCCAGATATTCGGTTCCTGCGATTGCGGAGGAAGCAGTGCCGAGGATCGTGGCTGCGATTACGGTGCGGAGTGTCTTATTTTTCATGTGTATTCGTGGGTGGGGGCTTAAATAATTAGTTCTTTGAGTTTGGCCTTTATGAGGTGCAGTCTCGCCCATGTCAATGAAATAGTTTATATAGTTTATTCATGTATAAAATGTAGAACTAGGGGCGTACCGCATGGCTTACTGCGGGTTTTTCGACGTTTCCTTTCTAAGTTGCCTGTTTCTCTGGGATCCAACGGTTATCCTGACCCGCGGGATGAGGTGGTCGGATGGATCGGAGTATCGATCTGTTGGAGGGTGAGCTTCGTTTGCGTTTGACATCGGCCATGGCTTAGAGGTTTAATTTTAAGGTATTAATACCGAACCGATACCAATTGCGTGCGCCCGTAAAATGCACGCATTGTGCACTTCTTTTTGTTTCTGATAGATCATGATGACCCCACCGATGAACAGTTCACTGAGCCCCCAAGTGGAATCTTCCCCTCGCTTGGAGAAGGGCTTTGCCCTCGCTCACAATCACTATGTGAGCGGACGTATCAACGCGTCAGTGGCGAGCCATGGCGGGATTTCCAGTATTAGCTATATCGGGCGGCAGGACATCAAAAAGTCTGTATTTTTTAAGGCTTCGGAGCTGTCCTCGTTTACTAAGTTGTTACGCCTTTATCTGATCATTGACGGACAGGCCTACTATCCGGAATTGGAGTCTGTGCGTCATTATCCCTTTGGATATACCGCGGTCTCTCGCCATGGGGAACTGCGTGTGCGCATCGAGCTGGTTTTGGATCAGAATGTTGTGTGGCAGCGTCTACGTGTCGAGGCGAACCCGGCCGGGGTGTCGGTTCGTGCGCGTTGTCTCTTGCACAAACATACGGCTCATAGCTATGCCGAGCGCGAAGCGGGTGGCTGGCAAATTGACGAAGCGAACGGCGTGATCAAGCTGAGTGTGAGTGACGAGGATGAATGGGCAAATCGAGTCGATACCCAGATTGTTTGCGGAGCGCTGGCATCTGTTCGTTTGCAAGACACGATGCTCATGTCGCTGGAAACGATTGATGAGGGCGCAGAGCATTGTTTCTACCTAAGCTTCAATACCGATGCGTCGACTGTGCCGGATCCTGCGGGGATCGACGCCGTCGTGCGTCGCTATCAAAATCAACTTGACGAAGGTTTGTGCCTGGATTCGGGCAATCCGATTTTTGATTCGGCCATGAATGAGGTGGTTCCGACGGTGATGAGTATGGCTTTGGCGGATTGCCCCGGCGCGGTTCGCGCCTCGCATAGCTATTGGGTCTGGGGCTGGGACAGCATGGTGCATTCGGAAGCATTGTTGTGGGGCGGTCAGACCGAAATTGTCCGCGACATGCTCGATTATTATGAGCGGAGCGCGGATCCCGAAGCGGGCATCGTTCATTGCCTCAGTGCCACGATGCGCCCGAGGATCATTATGCGCCGCAATGCGCAGGTGATGTATGTGACCACCTTATACAATTATTTTGCAGCGACGGGAGACCGCGAAACGGTTTTGCGCCACATGGATTTTGCGGTGTTGCTGGTCGAGCGCGCTTTGAGCGACCGCCATGCGGACTGCGAGTTGACTGTTGGTAAATGTTTCTTCCCAGACGAACCGCCACAGCTCCAGCAAGGGCATGAAGACATTTGTCTGATCAATAACGCCGTTCATTATCAGGCGCTACGCAGTATGGAGGAGTTATGCGCTGCGGTGGGACGTTTAGAAGCGAGCCAGCGCTTTGCCCACCTTGCCCAAGCAACCGGCCAGGCACTTTCCGAGCTGATGTGGGACGACGCTCGCCACTACTGGGTCGACTCACTTTCGGGGCAAGACCTCTCGCAGCGCCCCAATTATCCTCTCTACGGAATCTTTCCGGTTTCGCCCTTTTCAACGGAGTTGAACCCCGAGCATTATAGCTCGATGGCTCGCTACATGAAAGCGACATTCCGTTTCAATGAGGGCTTGTATATGTTTGGTCCGCAAGAGCCGGTATTCATGGCCGATGGCAATCAGATCGGAGCCTATTATCCGGTGGTGGATCGCTATTACTGGACTCTGATGAATCGGGCAGAGCAGACAGATGCGATGGACGATTTGGAGCGCATTGTGAGCCGCTTTTGGAGCGAGCAAACGTATCCCGAGGGGATGACGCACGAAACGGTCAACCCTGAGCCGACCTCCGATAGCCCCGGGTGCAAGCAGGCCTTTTCCGCCAAGTCTTGGCTCTGCGATATGATCGAGCTCAACTTTGGTCTGCGCGTTTACTTGGATGGCTTTAGCTTGAATCCTTTGAAAGGTGGGCGTCCCTTGTGCCTTCGTAATCTGACACTACAGGGCAAGCGTATCCATTTCGAGCGAAAGGGTGAGGGGGCCTGCATGGTAGTTTTGTTGAACGGCAAGCCCATGGGCGACGAACGCATCCACTGGGACATGCTGGAAGCGGAAAACCAGATCGAGATTAGTTTTGCTTAAGCTGGTTGTTCGTTTTTCAATTCGCTTAGACCTGAAAAGTATGTGGAACCGTTAATTAACGTGAATGAACGTTAATTATAATAGCATGAATGTCTGGTTAATTGACACTGACGAGTGATCGGCTTGGCTACAGTTTGCAATGATACGAATCGCCTAATACCAGTTTAATAAATGTTTGGCGCGGTAGCGCAGATCCGTCCCGGACCGCACGATAGGTCGAAGCGCTCAGAACGAAATTGCGGCGCGAGACGCGCCTGCGCTACCAAATTTCAACTGAATAAGGTCAAACCTTTCTAAAAGTGTTATAATTGGCGAAAGTTCTGATGAACGTGAATGCACGTCCATTAACGGTTTAGAGAATTGAGAATCGGAATGTAGCTTAGAGTGTCTTGCGTATCGTTGGCCGCTCGAGACGTCGACCTCGCTAGCGCATGTTCGCTACAAAGTGGATGCATCGGTCTACCTAAACGCTGGACTCTCGAGTTGAACTTCCAGATCAATCGTTCGGCGACCGGTGGAGGACAGGGGCAGATCAATTTCCAATCGCTTAAGACCTTTAATGGTTCGGTCAAATTCCAAGGGGGGTGGGTCGAGCGGAACGACGCGTATGTCCAGTCTCGGGTGCGAGCGGATGAGCAAGTCCAGGCTTTCGCCGCTTTGTCGTAATCGGGCACCCCCTAAAATGGGCTCCACTTCGGCAGTCGTTATGAGCTGCCAGACGATCCGCCGCGTCGATGCCGATGGCTCGATATGGTCTTGGATCAGGAGTGAGGACGGGCTGTCTTTAATGAAACGACGAGTCACCTTTTTCACATGCTCACCGTAGAGGGCAGTTAGATCAAAGGCCGCTTCCGGATACCTGCCATCTTTGAAATCGATGAGTGGCGCAAAGCCATCGACGATAAAATGCGCATCATTGATGCTCAGGGTGCTATGCCCGAAATTGTTTTTGGTGAGTAAGGTCCAACGCTGGCTGTCTTGTTTGAATCCCCACAAATCGAATCCGCTTTTTTCCAGATCGTTGTAGTCCTGATTGCCGGGATCGATGCTCCAGCGGACTCCGTTGAGTTCAAAGACAAACGAGCCAGCGTCCATATTGCCATGGCTGGTTTGGGCTTTGCCGCCTGTGCCTCCGAAATAATAGTCATGTGGATCGTCGGGCTCTCCTTTAAAAATGACAATCGGGTTGTTGCCTTCGCCCTTCCATGCGGTCGGCAATGCTTGTTGCCTGCTGTTGGGGGAATATTGCGTGATCCATGCGAGTGCCGCACCGTCCAAACGCGCTAACTTTCTCTTGTTGCCGGCAGCTCGTACGAAGCGCTCTTCTTCAAAAAAATGTGCATTGCCTGATTTTACAGCAAACCAAGCGAGAGTGGTGTCTCCATTCCGGTTTCGGCGATCGCTGCAGTCGGCGAAGTTATAATACATGCCCGAGGGCGCATTGCATAGGGCGCGAAAGGTCGCGCTTTCTTTCAGGCCGGGCATCGCATACAATCCAAAGTCGGTACCGAGCGCACTTTCCAGCATGGCGGCGGTCATCACGGTGTAACTGGTTCCGTATTTCCAGTAGCTGGAGCCCTCCGGGTAGACGCCATCGGGCGCATACTCGTGTAAGGCGCGCGGCATCTTTTCGAGCGCGCGCTGAATGGTGCGCGTGGCCAATTCCGGCTCCAGCTCAAAGACTGCCAGTGCGGCGGCAATCATCCCACCGTGGCACACTTGGTTCCAATTGTTATAGGTCTGGACCCACCAGTCCGCTTTTTCACCTTCTGCCGGCCAGCTGGGACGGAGCCCTTTTTCAATGAGTGCGGCCTTGGCGATTTCTACAGTCGTGGCAGGGAGCCGTCCTTCGGTCCAGTCCAGCGCGAGAGCCAGCGCGAGTGACATTTCTGCGACGTCCAGAAAGTGCGAAGGGTTCCAATCGGTGAAATTACAAACGGTCAGGATTTCCTCGTCGAGACGCTTAAGGATGCCTTCATCTTCTTCGGCCAGATAGACGACACCGAGCATGTTGACACGGTAGAGCATTTCGCGGGAAACGTTGAGCAGGCGCCGCCCGGTCATTTTGCGTGTCAGGAGCGGCTTCTTTAGAATCGTCTCCGCGTTCTGTCGAATGGCGGCATAGAGACTCCGCACGGCCGGGTCAGTCTTTTGCTTCTGCTTGAGCTCATCGACAATCGCGGGAGTGTAGACCAAGCGCGGGTGTGATTGGTTTAGGTGCTGTTCCAGGTAATCGACTGTAATGGGGTTTTCCAACTGTGGTAGGGGTAGTGCACTGACTGCGGCATGGACAGTGGGTAAGGCGAGTCCCAGGAATGCGAGAGCGAGGGGGTAGAGCTTCGGGTATTTCATGTGTCGATTCGTCTAAATTGTTGTCAAAGTAGCGCGTTGCTTTAAGCCCGCGTCCGCCTGGATCTTACGCGGTCGATGCAAAACTGCGGCTAAAGCACTATGCCCATTGCATATTAAAAATGATATAATCAATTAAGCAAAAAACTAGATTATCATATTTTCAATTTGGATGATTTCTCGCCCCAACGGGGCAAGCTATATCAGCCCGGGGTAAAGCCCCGGGAATTCAATCCCCAGGCAGCTAGCCCTGAAAGGGCGATCTATTCGATAGGCTAAAACCTTTGCGCGCTTAAGTCGCCCTTTCAGGGCTCAGGAGGTGGTTCATTGATTTCTCGCCCCAACGGGGCAAGCTATATCAGCCCGGGGTAAAGCCCCGGGAATTCAAGCCCTAGGCAGCTAGCCCTGAAAGGGCGATCTATTCGATAGGCCAAAACCTGTGCGCGCTTAAGTCGCCCTTTCAGGGCTCAGGAGGTGGTTCATTCAAATCCTAGGGCGTTGCCCTAGGCTGAGATTGGGCCGCACCTTTGGTGCTGCATGGCATTCTGCGTCTAACTAAACGCAGACTGCTCACATACGCAATGGCATTGGGCTGAAGCACGCCGCTACATTTCAATTCCAGATGGCCTAATGACAACCTTCGCAATGACACTCGTGATGATGGCTTTAACTCATCGTTTTAGCCATTACTGGACGGTCTCGTAGGCGATTTGTCGTAGCGATTCTGCTTGGGCTTCTGTGATCCCGTCCGGTTTGTAAGTGATTTGGCGTGGGTCTTTTTCGAAGAAAAATTCATACCAGACGAGCCCGCCGAGGTATTCCCCATTGCGGCCGGCGTGGTAGCCGTCCGTCTTGACAGACCATTCGTCGTTCTTGTCCTTCTTCCAGTAAAAGATGCGGTTCATACTCTTGCTCTCGTCGGGGAGATTGCCCTTGTCCTCTGGGTAACTGAGGCTGCTGAGGTCAATCTTCGTCGGTTCGTAGTGCCACATGTCGGTGGCCCGGGCATTTTCAAATGCGGTGCCGACCGGGATAATGCGCAGATCGTTTTCATTCGCGATCTGTTGGTAAGCCGCGTGCAGTTTGGCATACATTTCGCGAGGATCGAGTCCCCAGTCCGTGGCGCGGTAGCTGTCGACACTGTGCGACCAGGTTTCGTGAACGACGATTTCGGACTGAGGGGCATACTGACGGATGTAATCGATCAAGTCCTTCGCGTGCGGGTAGTAAGTTTCGATTTTGTAGCTCTTCGTGCTGACTTGCTGGATCGTGATGTAGTCCCATTCACGGTCTTGCAGGATGTGCTTAAGCGCGACTTTTTTGCCCACGCTTTTGTTATCAATTTTGTAATCGTAGGACTTGCCGTCTTCGGGATTGGCTTCGTGGGCCTTAGCCAAGCTGGTATGTTTGTCGATGGGGCAACCGCCGATATAGGCACAGCCGACCACCGCATCCACATCCGGGTCGGATGCGATAATCTGCGGTAGAAACTTCTGTGAATTGGCCGTGAAGCTGTTGCCGACCCCGAGGATCTCGATGGTTTCGGCGGTCAGATTGACCGTAATGCAAAGGAGTAGGGTGATGATGGTGGAGTGTATGATTTTCATAGCTGTTCAGGAAACTCTGGGATCTTGGGAAAGCTGTCTAGATTCTATTTACTATATTGTTAAAGATGGGTGTAATTAAATGTGCGGGGTAATTTGTAGCATACGGCGTAAGCCGGATGAACGTTATGCCAATGACTCATCGAGTTCACACTCGATGCTACGAAACTTCGTCACCCCCAGGAAATAGTTGCACGCATTAAAGATTTGGGTTCCTTGTTTCAAAGAGCCATTTGAGTGCTTCCTGATTGTTGTAGGCTCGTCCCCAAGAGCCATGGCCAACGTCTTCATATTCAGTGTATCTCACTTTGCCACCGACTTGCTGAATTGCTTCCACCATGTCCCGTGAGCGTTGTGTTTTTACGGCCGTGTCTAGTGCGCCGTGAAAGACCCAGATGGGCAGACCCTTGATTGTCTCCGCCATCGCGGTATCACCGCCGCCACAGATCGGCATGGCTGCGGAAAAACTCGTGGGCATGCGTTGGATGATGTCCCAGGTTCCGAATCCGCCCATGGACAAGCCGGTGACGGCAATTCGTGAGCTGTCGACGGGCAGTGTTTCTTTGAGTGCCTCTAAGAGCTCGATGGTCAGGCGCATCGAATCCGACGGTGCTTCCGGCATCGTGTGGGCATCATTGGCCCAGGGGGTATTCACCCACTGTTGGCCGGTTGGGCATTGCGGTGCGACAATGATCGCGGGCGTCTGGCTCTGGATTGAATAGGCTAAGATTTTTTTGGCGCCGTGCTTTAATTGCTTTTCATTGTCGCTGCCTCGTTCGCCGGCACCATGCAGAAACAGGACGAGAGGATAGCTTTGTGTTGGATCCATGTTTTCAGGCAGGTGTAGCCTGTAATTTAAGGACTCTCCGTCGGGCGTTTGATAGATCTTGGCTGCAAACTCTGAGTCTGCGCTCAGTGAGGCGGTTAGGCATGATGATAGTGCTATCAAAATTATGTAGAGTGAATGGTGGGGTTTCATGTTCGAATTGTTATTGGTGCAAGCCGTTGAACTTACAATGAATATCGTCAATTAGAGCGGGTATCAGAAAGTAATTACTTCTATTGATGTCGCAAATTAGTAGTGGGAGCATCCTGTGAAATGCCCTTGGGTGCTCCCGTATTCAGAGGCCTTGGATCTGGAAGCTCCGGCTACGTTGTGAAAACCTTAAACCTTCAGCTTGATCATGCAGTAACCGAATGGAAGCAGATCGATCGATAGATCACCTCCATCTAGATGAGTCTCCGCGCCATACTGAGCCATTGTTTCGAAGCGATTGCCGTCGAGTGCGTTCGGCAGGGAGACCTTCGTCGCGGATTCGCTCAGGTTGAATACATGGATAATGGTTTCGTTGCCTGTCTTTCGGGCAAAGGAGAGGACTGTCTCGTCTTGGCTATTCTTGAGCCACTCGCGTGTCCCCGAGGATAAGGCGCGCTCTTGTTTGCGCAGTGCAATCAGTGATTTGATGAGTTCCAGTCGCTTTTGCCCCTTGGTCGTTTGTGCGTTGGACCAATCAAGCGTGTTGTTGTGTCCGTGTTCACGGTTGGCCCAGAGTGAGTGCTGGTTGGCATCGGCAAATTCTTGGCCATTATAGAGAAAAGGGATTCCATCCAAACTAAAACACAGCGCTAAGGCGCAGTTGACGGCTTCAAATGAGTAGCGAGCGTCCACGCGATTGTCCGAAAAGTCGTTGGCCAAGTCGTGATTATCCATCGCGCGTAGGACTCGGCCACCCTGAGTCTTAGCATCTAACTCATTTAAAAAGCCAACGAATTCAGCGGCAGTCTTCTTCTGGTCGAGCAGGTCATAGAGTTCGTAGGGAAATCGAAATCCATAGCCGGCATCAAAGGCACAGACGTATTCTTGCGCGTTGCCGTAGGATTCTGAGAGCATGAACACATCGGGCTTCAGCGCCTCCATGCGTGGGCGGGCGCCCTCCCAGAAGTCCAGCGGCACTTCGAACGCGACGTCGCAGCGGTAACCGTCGACATCAAACTCCCGGATGAAATATTCCATATTTTGCCAGAGGTATTCACGCAGGGCCTCGCTTTCAAAATCGATCAGCGGAAAGTTGTATTCGTTGCTCTTAATCGAGCGATCCTCGTTGCGTTGCACGAAGTCGGGGTGTGTTTCGATCAAGGTAGCCGTCGGACCGCAATGTAGGTAGACGATGTCGAGGATGACTTTCATGCCCAGACGATGTGCCTCGTTGACGAAGTCTTTGAGATCCGCATCGCTGCCATATTCCGGATCGATTGTAGAGTAATCCTTAATCCGATAAGGGTTCTTAGGATTATTCAGCCCGCATTTTTTTTGCCGCGGGCTCCAGCTTTCAGGATTCATGTCGTCATCGGCCTCGACCACGGGGCAGAGGTAGACGATGTCCACACCGAGATCTGCCACATGCTCCAGCAATCCTTCGGCTGCTTTCAAGGTGCCTTGATTCGTGAAGCTACGAAGGAAGATCTGATAAATAGTGGCCCCTTCATACTGCGAGGGAAGGGGTCGGAGTTGGAGGGCTTCTGTGGTCATTATTTTTTATAAAATTTTTGATTGATCGACCGAGCAAAGTCTTTATTGACTTTAGTTGCGAATCGAAAGATCTAAAATTCAACCCCTACGACATTATGGCAAATTCATATTCACGCCCGCTTCTACTTTCTCAGCTGCTCGCCCTCGGCTTGGTCAGTTCGGCCTCCGCCAACCTCGTCTTCGAAGCCACTATGGATGACCTCTCGCCGACTGGCGCGACCGCCACCACTTTTGAGTACAATAACTTGCCCAGCGTGACCACTGAATTGACAGATACCAGTCCATTTGGGGGTGGTTCGTATCTGTCCACCAGCTCTACCGCGGATCTTGTTGCCAACGGAAATAATGTTGGAGGGGTTACATTTACGCCGACCTCGGATGCCACTTCTTGGAAGAGTATGCAAACCCTCGCCCCAACCGGTTTTAATACCTTGAACGGCGGTTTTGATTTCTTTTTGCATGTCACGAGTCCAGGGGCATCTGGTTTCATTGGCAATTGGACACGTCCACTTGATTTTTACAACGACACTGGGGCGGGTGGCATGCGCTTGAACCTGTATGGGAATGATGATAACACAATCCAGGTCGAGTTCCTTTCTGCTACCGATGGCTTGCTTGCAGGTGGCACGACTGCGACGACTGCGGTGATCATGACGGGGGATATCGCTGGCGGCTTTCAATTGGACACCACCTACCATATCGGCTTAACGTTTGCCACTGACCAAAATGGTTTAGTGACTTCTAAGTTATTCCTTGAAGAAGGCACGGGGGCGATCGATACCACTGGCAGCAGTGCAGGGAGCACCACCTTCAAAATTGATGGCTCGATTGTGACAACTGGTTTTGCCAATAAGAGTTGGTCTAGCATTATTGGAGGTCGTGCGCCATACGGGGATGGAGATCTCACCGGTCGTTCGATTCAGGCGGATACCTACCGCCTCTACGACGACACTCCGACGACTTTTGGCGCGGTTCCTGAACCCTCGGCCTTTGCCTTGATCCTTGGGAGCGCGATCGCCGGGGTGGTCTTCATCCGTCGCCGTCGCAGCTAGTGAGAATTTGATTTTTTAGGGTATTCATTGGGCTTGCCCAGTGATGATAGGGTTAAAGCCGTCAGAGCAATCTGGCGGCTTTTTCGTTACATCGATCTTGACTGGGGAAGTGCTGGTTTTGGGCGCCTTTCATGGAGGGCGAAGTTCCACTCTGATCTTTACCCACATTTTTCTGTCTTCTAGTTGTCGCGATGAACACGGTTCTTTGAACTCCTTCCCTGCGAAGCATAACCGTATACACATCTTTTATCCTAGATCCGGCAGTTGAAAGTGCCTGAATATTCTAACCACGGATGAACACAGGTAAACACGGATAATGGCAACCCGCCAAAAGGCGGTCAGGAAACAATCAGACTCAGTCGATCCGCCTCAACCGCCAGCCCCTAGATACCAACGACTTGTAGGATATTGATCCGTGTCCATCTGTGTTCATCCGTGGTTTAACTCATTTTTTTAGGTTTATGTGTATTCGAAATCGTGCAGCTCACTTCACTATTTGTGTGTTCTGGCTCTCCTCCTAATTTAGCGGTGAAACGCTGCACCCTTCGAGCACACGCCCTCCAGCGTCGAGGATTCACAGAGTGGACGATTTTTGTATCTGCGACATATAAGATTGCTAATCGCTGGGCTGATAATGCAGGGTCTTTGCAAGTAATCACAAAGGATAATCGATTGGCCCCTTAAATATGAAGATACCCTATTCACGTCTTATACGGTTCGCTCAAGTTCTGGCTTTGCCTCTTGGAACTGTAATAGCCAGCGCTGGATCGGCAACGCTTCCGGAAGATACCCTGCGAGGATATGGAGAGCTGGAAATTACCTTCGAGCCCAGAGCGACGGCCAACGAGTCGGTTGGCCTGATACGCTTTGATGCGGAGGACGCGGCGCACGCGGCCACTGCGGTGGGCAAGTTTCTCTCAGATATTGAGCTGTCCGCTGGTAGTCGCCGCAGCGCTTTGGAAGTCCACTCGAACCGTTTCCCTTTGGTAGAGGTGGAAGGTGGTCCGTTTTACACGGGCTTCGCGAGCGGTAAGCTCGGCTACGTCGCGTATGCCGACTCGCTTCCTCAACTCGAAAGCTACCTTTCTGATTCGACCTTTGTTCGCGACGCACAGTTGCTCGATACGGCTTTGGACTACCCATCCTATTTGGATCGATTTGATCGTTATGGCTGGGGCTTTTATGGATTTAGCGGGGCCACCAATTGGCATGAATGGAAGAAGGTTCTACCGGATGCGGGGATCGAATCGGATCCGCAGGACGATCTGGACTTTCTTAAAGAATACGACTTCCGCTTCGAAATTTGGCCGCAGCCCGCTAAGTTTGATGACAACTACGGCATCGGCGAGTGGCCCGAGCTGTGGTGGGAAGTTGAAGAAGCGCAGAAAGGGAACATCTATTTGGGCAGTCGACTGTATGGAGACATTCCCTACGTGAAAGAATACGCGGATCTCTTTGAGCAGCCCGCCCCGTTTTTGCAAGGTGGCTGGGTGCGCAAGGATCTGCGGCGGAAGTCCTGGACACACCTTTCCTGGTTCAACGAAAAAGGGCGGCTCTACATGGCCCGCCAAGCTCAGGAGCAGATGCGGCCTCTGATGGATGTTGAGCTGGGCAGCTGGATGTCGCCTTTCGGCGAACTGGTGCATGATTCTTGGTATAACTTCCATCAGGACTATTCGTCTTCGGCCTTGAACGACTGGCGCCATTATCTACAGGAGGTTCAGGGGCTGAGTCTGACGGAAGTCAGTCAGATGTTTAACCGTGAGGAGGCTTTCAGCTCGTGGGATGAGGTGCCGATTCCTGAAGTGGCCACTTTTGCGGGGCTTCCCGGGTGTGTGCTGGACCTTGAAGGCGATTGGCGCGTCCGTGCGGAAGCCTCGGCCGACGAGGGACTTGAAGCGAAGTGGTGGCTGACGAATACTGATAGCGCAGACTGGCAGACCATGTGGTTGCCGGGCTCGATCAAATATCATCAGCATTTTACGGAAATGGCGTGGATGACGCGTGAGTTCGAGCTGTCTGCGGAGCTCCTCGATTCTGAGAAACCGCTCTATTTGTATGATTTTGCCCGCGCCACTTATGGCGATCCTCATAAGCCTTCGCTGGTCTATCTGAATGGCGAGAAGTTAGGAGAGACGAGTCGTTGGGGCGTTTGGGAAGTGGGGCAGCAACTCAAGCCCGGCACGAACCGTCTTTCGATCCGAAGTGATTATTTTAGCGGGCGTGTCTTTCTCAGCACCGAGGCTCCATCCGTTTACCCTTATCTGTCCCCCGAGCGTAATCGATTGTGGGTGCTCTATCAGGAGTGGGATAAAGATGCCAAACAAGATACCTGGGAAGTCACCTTGGCAGCTATGCGTGAGGTCGAGCCGAATGTCCCGATCAAATACATGGCGCCGAGTCGGTTCGGCACCGATCGTTGGATCGAGCTTTCTACGAAGTATGGCGGATGGCCGCACCACACCGGCGAGGGCACTTGGTTCTTCCCTTGGTATAAGCGCTATGGCTTCCTTTATGGCTTGCCGGGAACGAGTGAAATGGCGGGGCCCCAAGAGAATGCGCTCGGCATGTTCCGGACGATGCAACGCACCTTTCTTGCCGGGCTGAACGGACTGGACCATGTGTTCTTTGTCCAGGCGGCGACGCGCCGGCCGGATGTGAAGCAGTTTTATGTCGATCACGCGACACTCTTGAAGCAGATGGGGCGTTATGACATCGCGGGTCCCCAAGTGCTGATCTACCGTTCGACTCACTCGGCCAGCAACCTCATGCCACAGCCCAACCCATCTTTGGGCGAATCGACGCGCCCCTTTCAAGAGGTGTGGAATTGGGACATCGGGCGTGGCACCCTTCAATCGATTGGGCATTCCTATCTTTATATTGACGATGGGGGGCTTCACGATGGGAAGTTGGAGGGCTATTCAGTTCTCTTCGACGCGGGCAACGAAATCATGCGCCCGGAATCCATTGAGGCGATCGAGGGCTGGGTGCGTGATGGGGGCACTTATGTGGTCTATCCCTTCACCGGACGATGCGCGCCGGATGCAGGCGAGGACACTTGGCCGATTGAGCAGCTGACAGGGTGCACGGTTTCAAAAATGCGCCAACCCGGATCGGGCACAGTGACGGTGGCCGAGGGGCAGACCCTGCTGCGTGAATTGGCAGGACAAAGCTTCCCTGATGCGGGAGCGGTTAAAGACTATCAAGGCTTCGACCACAACATCCTCAGCACCGAACTCGAAGCTGGACCTGACACAGAAGTGATTGCCACTTTTGAGAACGGTTCACCCGCCATCGTCAGCCGCTCTCTCGGCAAGGGGCGGGTGATCACCTTGGGGAGTGTTTTCTTCAAAGACGTGAAGGATGAGGTCGGCATCTGGCTACCCGGTGAGAGCGAGGCCGTCTTCTACCGCGACCTTCTCGAAGGCCTGGGGCAGCCGGCGGTGAACTCTACCAACGATATCAAAGTGCTCACTCAACGCTTCAAGACCAACAACGGCTTGGATGAAATGGTGATGCTGGTCAATTTCGCGGGCGAGGATCGCGTGGTCGATCTGACGGCTGTCTTTGAAAACCAACCTTCACGTGTCTATCGCGTGGCGATGGATCAGGTCGAGCCAATCACGGGATTCACTGCGGAGGACACTACTATTCGCCTGAACGAAATCATGATTCCTAAAGACGAGGTGCAGCTCTACTATTTCCGCACCGGAACTCCGGAGACTGCTACGACCCATTGGTGGGATTATCAAAGGCGGATCTGGCAATCCGAACCGATCGAGAAAGTCGATTTTTCGCCGATTGCGGGCAAGCGTTGGCAGGAGCCCGTGCTTAATTTGAAGAAGACTTGGCACTGGACTCAGCGCAGGCCTGCAGGCGAGGCCTGGAAAACGGAAACAGCCGCTTTTGCAGAGTGGCCGACCTGGCACCTCGACCTATTCAACGCCGTCGGGGCCGACCCGGAAAAGCCCGTTTACGCAGCCTATACTTTTGAGCTGCCGCCGACATGGTTGGACGGCGAGGGCAAGGTTCGCCTGACCGCCGCTGACTGGAATCGCGGTGCGGGCGATCTGACGGCAGGGCATAGTCCATGGAAGCTCTGGCTGAATGGCACGCTCTTGGAAAAGGCGGGCTTCTTTAATCCGGAGGTCACCGAGCTCCTGCATTCAGGAACGAACACGCTGGCGATCGCCATCGAACCTCCGACGCTTGGCAAGGATATCGGTGTCATTGGCGCGGTTTATTTGACCTATGCGAGCGACCCCGTGGCGACCGTAGATCTGGCGGGCGAATGGCAGGGCGAACGGAATGGCGAAGTCGTCACTGTCGAATTTCCCGGGACGGCTGAGGACGTTTTCTGGCCAACGAAAGTCGTGCCGATTCCTGCGGAGTGGGCAGACCAATATATCGTCACCTACTATGCGAAGGATCCACGAATTCAAAGCGGTCAGAGCACGGATCTGTCTTCGATGGGAGTCATTGTGAACGAGCGCGAAGCCCGACGCCGCCACCACCATATGCATGGTAATGAAGTCGAAGTGGACATCACCGCGCTCTTGAAATTCGGCGAACCCAATGAGCTCACGCCGCTGGCGGTCGGCTGGTTGAAGAAAGACACCGTTTGGAAATTTGATCAGATCGAGCTCCGTCTCTATCCCCGCGAAGACTACCGCGATTGAGCGGTGCTGTAATGCCGGCGAATCGTTCGCCAAAACTTAACCCCTGCATACTATCAATTAATACATTTTATGAGCCGTTTCTTCCCCAAGCCACTCCTTCTCCTCTTGCTAACTGTGTGCGCGTGTTCCTCTGCCTTCGGCGGTGGTGTGCGCTCGATGCGTATTCCCACGGTGTCTTATATGACCCGCACGGTTGTTGTGGATGGCGACCTTAATGAATGGCGGGGCATTGAGAGCCTGAGCCATGTGCCTTATCGTGCGTCCTTGGAGACCGATTCGAATCCAATCGTTCGCCAACTACAAGCGCACCCGCCTTCGGCGAAGGTCGCCATGTCCTACGACACGGATGCGCTTTATGTTTCGATTGAATGGGTAGGCTCGCGTCCTGCGAATAATACAGCGCAGTTCGACGCGCAAGGAGCCTCAACTTGGTGGCAAACCGGGGATGGGGTCGAACTACACATTCTCGCGGATCATACAACGGTGCATGTCGCGTCATGGCCGAAGGATGGCCAAGCGATGACTGTGCTACGCATTGGGAACAGTGGGGCATGGGCACCCGCAGCGAACTCTGGCATTACAAGCGCCTTGGCGATGGAGCCTGCCGAGCATCGTTACACTGAAGAAATTCGCATCCCGTGGTCCGCTCTAACCCGCAACCAAAAGGTGCCTACGGATCGTTCGTTGCAGGTCGCTTGTGACTTGGTGTGGGCGGATCTCGATCCTGAGACGATGCAACAGATGCCGGAAGCCTTGCACCGTCAAAGTCACTTCACCGCATTTTTCTTAACCGCTGTGCCGACGCAGTTAGAGCGCAATTACCTGAGCAGTCCCAACGATTGGGGGGATTTAGTCTTTGGCACGGATGCGATTGCACCGCGTATTGAGAGATCACCTACCTATTCTGCGTTAACATCGTGGACGATTCCTCAGGCACAAAAAGCGCCGGCCATTGACGGTGAGATCAAGGAATGGACGGGATCCTTTGCGACGGCTGAAGTGCTGCCAGGGCTGATCGGTTCGCGCTACGATACTCGTTTATCGATGCAGTATGACGCCGACTATCTTTACGTGGCTGCGCATTTTAAGACTTCGGGGCCACTGCAAAATGTGATGACAGAAGCCAGCGAACAGGGCTTTCGCGGCGGCGATGCGCTGCAAATTCGTCTCAGCAATGGGAGTGGGAAAACGGTCAACCTCTGCGGCTGGATGGATGCGGACGGAAAGCCCGCATTGACATCCGATGCCGGCGATTTGGCTAACCAGTTTTTACTGCAGCAAGGCGCGAAAGAGGCTTTTAGCGCGGATGCGGATGGGATGGGCTACACTCAGGAAATCGCCATTCCATGGCAGTTGATTTTTCCCGATCAAGCATCGCCCCAGGCGGGAGATCGTTGGAATGCGACCTTCCAACCATGGTGGAGCGGTCTGGATCCACGGTTTACCTTTTCGGGTGAGGCGACACTGGCAAAGCGCGGCGCGATTGAGGTCACGTATGAACTGCCTGAGGACGGTGAGGTGAGCTTGGGGATCTATGATGGTTCAAAGCTGCTCAATACGATTCTCAAGAGTGAGTTCCGCGAAAATGGCGAGAACACTGAGAATTGGGACGGTCTCGATCACTGGGGCGATCCAGTCGCCCCCGGCGACTACCAAGTCAAAGGGATCTACCATCCACGGATCATGACAGAGCACGTCATGAGCTTTGGTAATCCCGGCAACCCGCCATGGCCGACGGCTGACAATAAAGGCGATTGGCTGAGTGATGAAGCCACACCGCAAGCTGCAGTGACCGATGGAAATTGGGTGTTTCTTGCCGCTCCAGGTAGTGAAAAGGGTTATGCCATCATCGCGGTGGATGAAACCGGTCAACGTGTCTGGGGCACGAAGGAGTCTTTTTATCCACGCACCGTATCCCTCGCGCTGGAAGGGGATTATCTCTACGCTTTATTTTCAGGGCCGGAGCGGACGGATTCAAATCGGAAATATTATCCTGGCGACACCCATGTGAGGAATCGAGCCATCCTGATCTGCTTGGATAAGCGAACCGGCAAGGCCGCTAAGTTTACACAGGAGACGCCGCGCTTGAAAATCGCAACTTGGCCCTACTCGGGTGTGACGACCGGACTCTGGGAGCTTCGGACGGACATGAGCTTCTCGCCTGATAACTATGCGGGACAACCTCGCTACTTCGCTGAGGATATCGGAGAGGCGACGAGCGCTATTGGTATCGCTGCCTTGGACAACAAACTCTATGTGGCGATGCGTGAGCAGAATCAGATCCTAGTGCTCAACGCAGATACAGGTGAGCAGTTGGACGAAATTTCCGTTGATAAGCCCGCAGGTTTGCACGCAGTTTCAAGCAATGAGATCCTCGCGATTAGCGGGAATCAAGTGGTCAAAATAAACACGGACAGTCAACAATCGGTGCCAGTGATTGAAGATGGGTTGTTAGCGCCTCGCTGCGTGACGACTGATGCAAATAATCAAATTTACGTGAGTGACTGGGACAGCTCCTTTCAAGTGAAAGTGTTTGCCCCGGATGGCACTCTCTTACGAAGTATTGGTAAGGAAGGTGGACGGCCTTGGATGGGTGAGTGGGATACCAGCGGTATGTTGGTGCCCACTGGCATTGCGGTGACCGATGCGGGGAAGCTATGGGTCGCTGAGGACGATTCCAGTCCGAAACGTATCAGTGTGTGGAACGCAGAAACCGGCGCATTTCTCGAAGAATTTGTCGGCCCCACTCCCTATGGTGGCGGTGGGGCATTGATTGATCCACTCGATCCGACTGTGGCTTACTCTCAGGGCTTGCGCTTGAAGCTCGACACGGAAGCACAGACTTGGGAGATCGAGTCCTCTGTTGGCCGCCGGATGGATATCAACCAGCCCTTTGCTTATCAGGGGCATGCTACTTTCGCGAATCGTAAGCTGGTTCGTCGCGATGGTCAGGAATATTTGATTCAATACGGAAAAGCGAACATCACCATCTTTCAGCGTAAGGGAGAGCTCTTTTTCCCAGTCGCGGCGCAGGGTGGTTTTCGAATTGATTTGGTCAAGAACGCTTCACAAAAACATTTGTGGGATAGTGATATTGGTTATCACATCGTGGACGATTGGTATCCTGCATTCTTTAAAGAGCATCTCGGTGAGAACTACACTTGGACTGACCTGAACGGAGACTATTTAGTCCAACCCGAAGAAATGCAATGGGTCAACGCGTTGGGCACCGGGGATGCCTACGTAGCCAGTGAGCAGATGATCGCGATGGGATTTTGGGGTGGCAGCGTGGGCGATGATTGGTCCATCTACTGGCCGGGGTCTTGCCTGGATGCGAACGGGGTGTATCGACTTGATGTTAAAGGTTGGACGAACGCAGGCGCACCAATCTATGACATCGAAGACTCGGAGATCATTGCGGTTCGGAAGGATTCTTTTTATAGCCTGTATGTCACCAGTGACGACAATGTGTTCATCAACTATGCGTGGGAACGGAACCAAAGCGGATCGATCATTGAGTGTATTGATCGTGAGGGGAACGCTCTTTGGAAGATTCCATTTTCCAAAGAGCATGGAATCAAAGATATTCACAGTAATAATATTTTAAACGAATTCACGATTCCAGGTTTAGGCCAAGTGTTTGGCACTTGGGCGTGGCACGGGAATTACATGTCGCATTTGATTACTGCGGATGGCCTGTATGTCTCTTCGCTGCTTGAGTCGGGTCAACGTATGGGGCCGCATGCCGCTTGGGACGAATCCTTCAAATCCTATTATCAGAATCTGGACGGTGTGCCTTATATCATTAACGGCGCCAATGATGCGCACCACTTACTTGAGATTATAGGTCTTGAAGGCGGACGCTTTGAAGCCCCGCTTGAGCTCACTGCGGAGGATGTCGAACGGGCTGCGCAGATTGCTGAACTGCCAGTGGCGCGGGCGGCACCTGAGCCGATCGTCATGGTCGGAACTTCTGCTAAAGCGCCTGTCATTGATGGTGAACTCGACGAATGGAATCTGCGTTCCGGTGTGCGCCTGAATGGCGATAAGGAACGCTCGGCGCGGATTGCTCTGCAGCGTGATGACAAGAACCTCTACCTCGCCTACGAAGTCCACAAAGACAGCCCATTTTCAAACCAAGGAAATGATTGGCAGGCACTCTTTATAACCGGTGACTGTGTGGATTTAATGTTGGCGAATAATCGCAGAGCCGATCCGCATCGCCCAGCTCCAGTTGAAGGTGACCAGCGATTGCTCATTACCCAGTATCAAGGTGAGCCAGTTGCAGTTCTTTATCGTCCTGTCGTTCCGGGAACCACGGATCCGATTCAGTTGATGGCGGCTCGAATTGACGAGATCAAGCGACTCGATTCAGCAGACATCCGTATCAAAAGTGAAGGCAATCGATACACTGTCGAGGTGTCCGTTCCGCTGCGAGATCTGGGGTTGGATCCGGATGAGAGCGACACCTTGCAAGGGGACGTCGGTGTGATCTTTGCGGATGAAACTGGGAGCAGTCGTTCGCAACGCCTCTACTACTACAATAAAAAGACCGGAATCACGGCCGATCTCACGACGGAAGCTACCTTGCAACCCGCTGAGTGGGGGACTATACAGTTTCCGCTTGGACTCAATCTCCTGAACAACAGTGGATTCAATAGTGGTTTCGCGGATAAGCCCGAGGATGGCTGGTTTCCAAATGTTGAAAAAAATGGCGGTCGTGTGCGGATACGTTCGGAGGGTCCGCGCAGTGGTGCCCTCGCATTGATATTCGAGCAAACGGAGCCCGTCGTTTACCCGCCTGAGTCGTATAATTTCCCAGACCACCGGGACTTCGTTGCTGCGGGCAATAATGGCACAGGCGGAGGCCGAGCCGGGGTGACTCAAATCGTTCCGGTCACCGCTGGGAAGTATTACACACTGCGCGTGAATTTCCGGGCTGAAGGATTGAAACCAGAAATTAAAAAGCCTGGTCCGAATCGAGGCTATTCTCAATTTGTAGTGGATTTAAATTGGCAGCGCCCAGGTTATACGAATGAAGACAAACAGAGTTATATCAGGTCGGTCATGACCAAGGAGGACAGCCACGAATGGAATCAGTTAACGAATCTTCGCTCTAATCACTACGGTGTTCCCACGCCCTACCTCGCGCCCGAAGGGGCCACTGCGGTGACGATCAATTTGAGACTTGAGACGAATGCCGCAGATAATCTACCTACGGTTTGGGTGGACGATGTGGAGTTTGTTGAGGTCGACGTGATGGATCAGCAATCGCCATCAGAGCCGCATGAGTAGAGCAGTTCATTAATCGTATCAATGAGACCGTTGAACTCATGCATCCGATACAGTCGGGTTAGAAAAACGATTTTTCCCTCTTTATCGATGAGCACATTGCGAGTGATCCCTGAGTTGGCTGCATATAAGTCAAATATGGAGCCATCTCGATCAAGGGCCATTGGATACGTGACGCCCGTTTGCTCAATGAATTTTCGAACTTTCTCTGGACTTTCTTTGCGGTCGACCCCGATCAATAAAAAATCTTCGTCCTTAAATACCTGCCATATTTGTTTTTCAAGAGCGGGCATTTCCCGGTGGCACACGCCGCAACCACTATCAGTGAATTGTAACAGGACAATTTTGCCGCGGAGGGACGACAGCTGCACGGGCTCCTCTGTGCTGTCCAAGTAATGTAATGTGAAATCAGGAGCCATATCTCCAATCTTAACTATAAAACCGTCACGGTATTCGCTTGGGCTACCCGTTGTCGCATTGTCAGCGACGGAGCTGCTCAAGCAGATGAGATTCAGAAGGAGTAATTTGAAGATATGACGTTTCATTTGTGTATGATGATGGGGCGTTTTCGGTCTTCTGCACGTGGGGGCTAGGACTTTAAGAATGAATCAATTTGTCCAAGATATGTTTGGATGTTGTATTGAGCGACTTGAGATTCTTGTATATGTATTTTGATTTTAAGTCTACCCCATATTATAAAATGTACCCAATAAACCCAGAGGTGAAACAGATGAGAATGATGACTGTGCTACGTGAATTCCGAATGATACGCCGAATGTATATGCTCTGTGCGATGGCCGTCTCTGCTCTGTTAGGTTCATCACAGGCTGCTGCCGCAGAAGTTATTCAGTGGTCGGAGCAAGTTCAGATACCTTCAATTGCCTTACGCGGCTACGGCCAGGTGTCAGGCGCTTCGTGGTCGAGCGACGATGGCTCGGTATCACTCCTTCGCATTGTCTGCGAAGATGACGCGCACGCCAAATTGCTCCAGGCAAAATATTTATCGGATATCGGTCTAGCTCCAAAGGTCAGCTCAGAGGAAAGACCTTGGGGAGCGACAACGCTGCAGTACTGGAAAGTCGAAGGGCAAGGGGCAGTCTGCGCAGTTCAGACAGAAAATGTAGTGTATATCGCGGCAGTCGATGACGTCGCGGAGCTTGAAAATGTTCTCGCTGCCGCAGGGCTGTCTGCGGGGAATACAGTCGCAGAGGTGGAGGTGCCGATGTGGTTGGATCGTTGGGATCGCTTTGGTTTTCGTCACTACTATCGCCCTTGGGAGTTGCCCGCGGATCAGGGATTAAAGGAGTATGACTTTGTTAAGGAATTTGATTTTGCAGAGGAAAATGATCGTAATGGATTCATCTTTTGGACGAATCCGTCAGAGTTGGATACCGCAGAAGGACTGACCAATGAACGGTGGTGGAATTGGGCTTTGCGCGAGGCAGATAGCCGCGATTTACCGGTTGGTTTGAATATCATGACGGGTGGGGTGACATCTGGCGTCGGTCGAAGTTGGTTTTATAACCGTTATCGTGATGAAGCCTCTCCGAAGATGCCTCAGTTCACCGGCAATCCGCATATGATTGCGAATCCATTTTTTAGCGGGCCTGGTAATGTTTCGTTGAGCTCGGGTGAGGGGCGTGACATGGAACTCGCGTTTTTACAGGACATCGTCGAGCGATTGGTCGGGGAGCATTCAAATGTCGTTTCGGTGCTAGAGCCGCATGGCGAACTCAGGCATGGTGCCCATGACCTCTTTCTCGAATATGGTTCGGTTGCGGATACCACCTTTCGTAGTTTGATGCAGGAGCGTTATACGGATTTGGCGTCCATTAACGAAGCATGGGGGCGACAGTATCAGACTTGGGATGAGGTGCGTGTGCCTGAAGTTGCCAGTTTTACTGGGTGGAGTGATGATGCGATTGATCTGCGCGGCGAGTGGCGGGTGGGGTATGAAGAAACCGTCGAGCCGCAGCCTCTTTACAATGCGCGAATGATGGGCGGTAAATATTCGATGATTCCTTCGAAGGGGACGCCAGCAGAATGGTTGGGCAAAGACTTTGCCGATAGCGATTGGCCTGTCGTCACTGCACCGGGAAATGATCGCACGAGCTTTTTGGCACATCGCCCTGCGGTGTATCGTCGCTCCTTTGATGTGCCTGCCGATTGGTTGAAGCAGCACCCTAAAGTTTGGCTCTATGTTTGGGATATGAATACTGCGACGAACGATCAAACGACGGTCGCACTCAACGGGGAGACACTTCTCACCGAGAAATTGGAGCATACTATTCCGCATTGGTGCGCGGTGGATGTCAGCGCATTACTTCAATCCGAGCAGAATCAATTATCCATACGTCTACCAAAGGGCTTTCTGGCCTATCGAGTCTATCTCTCTCCGGAGGCACCTCGGCAGTATCCAAACTTGGGGCTAGCCGACAATGCACGCTGGGTTGATTTTATGGATTGGATGCGGTCGACACGAACGCAAGCCGTTCGTCGTGGGATGGAGATGATCCGTCAGGTGGAGCCAAATCGCCAGATTGTGATGATGGCTCCAGATGGCTACGAAGATGGAGTCATTCAGTTGGCACTCGATTACGGTGGCAATTTCCATAACACCGGACACATGGGTGCTTTTTGGGGAGATCTCTTGCCCTCGCTCATGCGCGGTGCGCAGTTGCCGTTTTCATTGGAGCCAGGTGGCCCCGCGGGTTCGGTCAAAGATTTCAAGAAACATCTTGGCCGTTACTCAACAGAAGGACTTCAGGGCATCGACTACTATATTCATATTGGCAGCCTCATGTGGAAGCCAGAGATGAAGGCTTACTTTGAAAAAGTGATGCCACTGGTGAAACTCATCGGCAAATACCATGCGCCCAGCGCGGAGATCGCCGCCCTGTATTCAACCAATAACGAAGGTTATACCGGGTATCCGTGGGGCACGGATTATAATACAAACCTAGAGGCGGGCTATTGGAATTGGAATGTGCGTACGAATTTGATGGGGGAGTATGAGAGTGATGGACTGACTGAATCGTCATTTGATCGTTCAGATGCGGCGCGTTACAAAATCATATTCGATACGAATAGCTCGATCCTAGATGCGACCCTGTTGGATCATATTGAGAACTATGTCCGTAACGGCGGCATATTTGTGACTTATGCGCAGACTGGGCGCCATAGTCCTACGGATATGGATAGCTGGCCGATCGAGCGGCTTACAGGCTTTCATGTGAGTGCGATTGATGCCTTAGATGCATCGGGAAGGCCGATGCGTCAGCAAGGCCTACAGCCTGTGCCGGGGCAGGATATTTTCTCGGGTGATTGGAAGGATGTTCGGGCCAATGGCTTAACCTTAGAACCCGTTGCGGACGATGCCATACCACTCATGCTTTGGGAAGATGGATCGGTGGCGATTGGAATGCGTCCGATTGGATCGGGTTATATCCTGCAGATTGGCTGTAAATTTACAGGTAAGGGCATTCCAGATCGCATCCTGCCGGGCGGTTTGGCCAATCCGCCTATTCACAGTGCTGATAATTCAGAGAGCGGGGCACTCTCTCGTTTGCTGAGGCAGATTCTAGCCTGGCGTGAGATTGAAACTGTCAGCGCACAGTTTATGCCACGAAGCAGCCCCGTGATCCTTCGGCATTTTATAGCCAACTCCGGACTCTATAACGTCTGGTCTCTATGGAATCGTAGTGAGACCGAGACGGTTCAAGGTGAGGTTGATTTAAGTGCATCCGTTGCCGCATCATGGGCATGGGATCCATTGGCGAAGGATTCATTTGTATTTGGTGAGGATGCCTTGCCAGTGACTCTGGAACCTTTGCAAACTAGAGCGTTTCTGTCTCCGACGAACAAAATTTCGGCTGCACCGCTCACCTGGTTCAACCTGCAACGTCAATGGTGGCGACAGGGCAAAACGCCGCCAGCTTCGGACTTACCGGAAATTCCACATCAGCACTCAATTGATTTGAATGCGGACTGGGCATTTATGCCCTTGGCGAAGGATCAAGACGGAGCCGATTTGGCCGCTGTTGATGTGGATGACCGTGATTGGGAACGCGTTGATATGGGCATTTGGAGTTTGCCGGATCGCCGCGAGGTGAAGCATGCCGTGCTGAGGAAACAGTTTACACTACCAAGGGACTGGGATCATGAAATCAGACTCTCGATCCAGTCCTGGCTTGGACAGACCTTCGTGGATGAAGGTCGAATCTGGCTGGACGGTCAATTGATACGTGATTGGAGTCCGGATGGTATCAGCAATTTAAATACAGACGGCATGCTCCAAGCGGGTGCGACGCATACCTTAGCTGTCGAAATTCGTAGTGCCAGTTCCTTGGCGGGGGCACGCGGTAATGCTTGGCTCTGGCACTGGCCAGCTCCAGAAGGGAGCTTGGATCTCTCAGGCGAATGGATGGGCAGTCAGAATGCTCTCTACACTGTGACGCACCCCGTCACGTTTCCGGGGGACTATGGGGGCATGATCTTTAAACGTGAGGTGCTGATCCCCGTGGATCAAGCAGGGCGCGCGGTCACGATTAAGTTAGACGCCACCAGTGGTATGACGGGTGTCCTGGTCAATGGAGTCTGGGTGCGGCGGTTGCATCACCACATTGGAACAGAGTTTGATTTGAATATCACGCCTTGGATCCAATTTGGCGAATCCAATACAATCGAGCTCGTGTGTATGAATGGCCCGACTACGGGAACCATTCGATCCGTGGTATTGAACTTTTATTCTCCAGAGGAATATCCCTGATCGCACCTAAACGCAGACTGCTCTAGTGGTGCATTGCGCACTGATCTGTTTGGTTCTACCCCTTGAGCCGTACGAAGGCTGCTGAGATCCGCAAGCAACTGTATGAGCAACGCGGTTATGTGTGATCCAATAATGCCTTACGCCTGCTGTGACCAATCCAGCACCTTCTGGAAAAGATCTGTAAATACCGCATCACGATGCACCCTAGTGGCGGTGCGCACCACTGCACCAGAGGTCGATTCGTCCCAGGAAAACGCGTCTCGCTGATTCAACGCGCGGCTCGGCGCTAAAACACTGGGCACCCACTCTGGGTTGAGCAGCCAAGCGACCACTGCAATATCCCAAATTACCTTCGACCAGGCTCCCTCGTGTTCCCGATACTCGCGAAAGATTTTGCATAGATAATCTGCCAACTCTCCCTTGCCCAATAGGTAATGCTCGAGTTCATAGGTCGTAATTATTAAGTGATCAGCCACTGGCACACAAGGCACCCGAAATAGCGCGACCTTCGAATCAAGCAAGACCTGCACGGCCGAGATATCTTGCTGGAAATTAAATTCGCCATTGTGCGGCCAGTAATCCGCGTGCCCGCCAAGCCAAATAACAACGACATTATCAGAGATATCAGGTGCCAATCGTAGAGCAGTTGCTACATTTGTAATCGCAGCAATTGCCATCACATAGAGAGGGCCTTTGTCTCGCTGACGTGCCCGAGCAATTAAATCGTGAACCGCAGCAGAAGTCACCGGTTCGGCTTCATCGACTAAAAAGGCTTCCGCACCTCGAAAGGTTTGAACGCGATCTGTTGCGCTCAATAAGCCAAGCACGTGTTGAATTTCGCCATAACTTTTCTCCATGCCGTCCGCCGCACTCTCCGATCGATCGTTTAAGAAAGGCGCAGCGTAAATCGCTTCAAGAGCGATGTGATCCGGAGACAGCATTGCATAAACAATCGCAAACTGATCATCAATTTCATTGTAAGCATCCGTATCCAACACCGCACGCACACGGCCCGTGGGCAATTCAAGTAAAGCTTCTCGGTTCATTCGTATCTTTTCGCATTTAGTTGAATTGAAATTTGAACTTAGCGCAGCCTTTTTAATTCAAACTGTTTCCCGGCGAGTGCATCTTTCGCATATTGTCCCCAGAAGAGAGTCGGCGTGTAATCCCAGTCTGCCAACATAACTGGAGTCGCCCATGTGTGGAAAGACCAACCCGTCCAGTTGAGACGGTGTTGTTGAATGAAGCCGAGGACATCAGGTGCCCAGGTGTCGTAGTCCTCCTGGATCTCAAGTGGTAAAAAGGACATTTTTTTAATATCGACGCCCACTTCTCCGATGAAGATCGGATGCTTCGCTGCGGTGCGAAGAATGCTATTGGCCCAGTCTTTCTTCCAAGGGTAGATGTGAGCAGAATACATGATCCCATTCCCTTCGGGAGTATCCGTGAGTTCGTATCCGTCTGCGATACCGCTGAGGTCGTAAGCCCAGTCGAGACCTCCGGCGATGATGATATTGTTGGCTCCGTGCGATCGAATGTGGTCAACCGCTGCCTGCATGCCCGGGGAAGTGAAGCCTTCGTTCTTGCGTTTATCCGCTTCACTCAGGAAGGCGGATTCATCGACGGTTTTTTTGCCTTTAAGTGGAACAAAGCCGCCGTCGCGCCACACTTCCCATGTGATCGTGTGCGGCTCGTTGATCAGGTCGAATAATACGGCAGGGTGATTTTTATAGCGCTTGGCGATCTCCGACCAGAGCTCCAAGTGCTCGCTTTTGATCGCTCGATAGCGGTGTAGGTCGATCACAAGATAGGCACTTCGGTTGGCCGCGGCGTTCACCACTGCGTCGACAGTCGCTCGGTAAGCGGCGCCCCCATCTGATTGCCCGTTGGTTTCCTTGCCCGCTTCTCCTTCCCCAAACCAAAAGTCTTCTCTGATTGCAAGGCGCACGACATTTGCGTTCCAGTTGTTGATCGCTTCGATGGTTGAGCGCACGGCACCGTGACCTTCGGCGCGAATTTCCAAGCCAGGAATCGCGACTCCTTGCAACCACACCTCATCACCACTGGGATTCACCAAGCGATTTCCAGATACCTTCAGCATTGCAGGCCAGCGAGTCACATTGATCGCCTCCGCTGATGGGTCTGAGGGATAGTTACGGCTGGCAGTTCTTCCTTGTTCTGCGAGTGAATTGTTTGAACAGAATGACATCCCGAGTGAGAGTGCGATCGCGGTATATGTGTTCATCCCGAGGAGTGAATGGGATTGTTAACGTAAATGCTCGGGAGGAGCAAAGTGCTTGCCATGCAATGCGCTCTTTGCCGGTTCGCCCCAGAATGGAGTGGGGGTGTAGTCCCAGTCGAAAAGCATGCGAGGGGAGGCGCTGGGATGGAAGCACCAGCCCGTCCAGTTGAGCTTGTGTTGCTGAATCAGCCCTAGGATGGCGGGCACCCATGTTTCCGCGTCTTCTTGCCTGGATAGGGGGACAAAGCCCATTCTTTTGGAATCTGCGCCCACCTCGCCGAGTAATATGGGATGCTTGGCTGCGGCATCGAGCAGGTACTTCTGCCAACCACTTTTCCACGGGTAGATATGGCAGGAATAGATGATGCCGTTCCCCTCTGAGTCCTCTAGGGCATAGCCATCCAGTATGCCGTCTAGTTCGTAGGCATAGTCCAGTCCGCCTACGACGACTACATTCATTGCTCCTGTGGATCGAACGGCATCCAGAAGCGCTTGCATGCCTACGGATTCGAAACCGCTTTTTACCCGTTCTTCTTCTGACAGGAATGTCGCCTGATCGGCGGTCTTCTTATCTCCGACCCAACCACCGTCTCGCCAGACTTCCCATGTGGTGTCGTGGGGTTCGTTTAATAAATCGAAGAGCACTGCGGGATGATTCTTGTAACGTGACGCGGCGTCTTTCCAGAACTCTACGAAGGCCTCCGTCGGAGCGCGATAGCGGTGCAGATCCAATACGACATAAGCGCCGCGATTGGCTGCTAGAGTAATTGCTTGATCTACAATCGCTCGATAGGATTGACCGCCGTCGGACTGCTTACGCCCGAACCAGAAGTCCTCCTTGACCGGCAGGCGAATCACATTCGCGCCCCAGTCCTCAATGCCAACAACCACGGACTTGTGAACATGTTCGCCTGTAGCGCTCCACTCGAGCGATGGCACATTGAGACCTTGTAGCCAGACGAGCCCTCCTTCTGCGTCTACGATCTGATTTTCAGAAACTTTGAGCATAGTTGGCCAGGCTGATTGATTGGCCTTTTCTGTCGGCACGTGGGCTTTTTCACGCGCAATCTGAGCGGCCTGAGCGGCTGCGATCACTGGAGCCGGATCGATCGGGCGAATCATGATGTCATCCAAATCAAGTGTCCCGGATTCGACCTCAAAGAGAGTCGGCATGAACTCGAGGCTGGCGGCTCCATCAGGCACCAAAAACTGCACAGTACGAGTTTCCCAACCTTCCTTCGTATCTCTTTGAGCGTAAATCGGCTGGGCTGAAGTTTTCATTTTCTGGCCTTTGGCGTCCTTGATATCAAACATAATACGGGCGTCGTGCCAGGGCATGGATCCGGGCTTCAGGTTACTAACGCGCCAGCGTACGGAGACTTCGAGTGCCGGTGTCGCGAGTGGAATAGGAATGTCTCGATACGCCAGCACCGTTTTCCCCGGCTGGGTGTTAATGAGTCGATAAAACGCGTTGCCCTCTTCTCGCTCCAAAGAACTGTTCTCTCTTAAGTTGGGCCAACCGTCAGGAGAATTGGCTCCTTTGCTGTCCATCTCCATGTTTCCGTTCGCAATTAAGTTGCCTGTCTGAGCGAAGCGCTCAGCAGCAGCGACTTGGAGGGCTTTGGCTCGTTTTTCGAGTTTGGCCTGTTCTTCGGGAGTTTTGAGGTTGAGCTCCTCTGAGGAGATGGGTTCCAGCTGGATGTCGTCAATTTCAAATGTGCCACTTTTGACGTTCAGTAGGCTGGGCATGAATTTGAGAGTCGCAGCCCCTTGAGGTACCGCAAATTTGATGCTCCTCGAGACCCATCCGTCGGTGTCTTTTTGAGTGTAGGGCGGGTTGGGAGCCGGATGAACTTTCTGCCGGGCTCCGTCCATGAATTCGAGCATGATACGAGCGTCGAACCAAGACTGGGCACCGAGTTGGAGATTGCTGACACGCTCACGCCAGGTAAGTTTTAGAGCGACCGTATCCTTCGGGATGCGAAGCTCCTTATAGAGCATGATGAGTTTGCCGGGCTGAGTATTTTTCAGGCGTATGAAATGATTGCCATCTTCGTCGCCCCAAGTTCCGCCTTTCTCAGTCAGGTTAGGCCAACCATCAGGCCATCCGTCTGCATTGGAATCGACTTCCATATTGCCATTTGAGATAAGGTCGGTGTTTTCAGCAGCACGCGATAATGTGGCCACTGACAGGGCTAGGATACCTAGAAATATAGGTGAGAAGCTAGTTTTTCTCATAGTATTGGTGATGTCGAAGAGGCTATATTTGAGCGTTGCAGATCGTGATTGAGGCAGACGTAAGTAAGTCCTCAAAGAACCTTCATATTCGTGAAGCGCCGAAGGCTAACAAAGCTAAAGAGTGATTGGTGCTTCAACTTGGTCTTGTATGGACGGGGGCGACATTACACGGCCTTCGATAAACTGATTTTGTTCTTTCAGAACATGACGAATCCAAGATGATTGAATTTTTCGCACATCTCCATCGCCGTGTTGAGCAGCGAGTGCCGCCGCCACACCAGCTGCTTGCCCGATGGCACTCACTGAGGACATAACGCGATAGCTGCCGTGCGCTTCATGCGATCCGCTGATGCAGCGTGAACCCAGCAACAGGTTGTCAAAGGTCTTGGCGCAGAGACAGCGATAGGGGATGTGGTAATATCCGGAACCAGGGATGGGCACTAGTTCCGCCAGGCCAGTGTCGGGATCATGGACATCTACGAAGTAGCCACAAGCGGCTACCATGTCGTCAAAGCGTGCTTCATCGAGGCATTCTTCAGCGGTCAGTATATGATCGCCGATGATTCGACGTCCCTCTCGGAGGCCAACTTGCTTTGATATTTGTATCGGTGGGCTTTGGGCAAAGGCAGGATGCTTGGAGACCGCGGTCCAGAATTCTTTAACTTGTTGGAGTCCGTCTTGGTATGCCTGTTCAATGGATCCGGGGTTCGTCGCATCCACGTCCCGAATACAGGTTTGATTGAAGAGCAGGCTCGTGCCTCGATGGTCGGGGAAACAGAGCACGTCATTGCGTGGATTCCGTGTGCCATTCTGGCTTTTGAGCTCATGGTAAAGGGCATTCATCTGTGCCCACATTTGCTTGATGTTTGGCCAAGATCTCCATTCCGGATCATTTACATCCAAGCCGAACTTGCTAAAATCAACACCCTCGACTCGAAAGGTCAGGGTGGCTGGCTGCACTTTCCCATCCTCGGCTCTACCGATTTCGTAAGGAGCACCACAGGATGCCGCAAGATGCCCCTCTGCCGTCGAATCGATATATAGATCGGCGGTGATGTCGCCCGCAGGAGTTTGCAGGTGCTTGATTCGAGTGCCCTCGAGCTCGACGCCGGTGAACGGAGTGGAGGTCATCACGGTCAAATTTGGTTCGGCCGCTAGGAGGGCTTCGTAGCGTATCAAGAGTTCGTGCTCATCGTAAGTCTGGCAATAGCGGTGCGCGCCGGGTTCATAGATGTAGGGCACGTAGTCCTCATAGACGCCACGATTAATGGGGTTGCCGGCCGAGTCGCAATAGGTGCAGATTAATCCGACAGGCGAGTGGACGCCAGTACCGCCCACACGATCTTGGCGTTCTAAGAGAACCGTGCGAGCGCCGGTTCTAGCGGCTCCTAGGGCGGCGGATACGCCACCCACTCCGCCGCCGACGATGGCGACATCAAAATGGTGATTATCTAGCATCCGATGCAACGGGGCTGATTGTAATGTCATCCAGATCCAGCGTGCCTGCATTCACTTGAAAGAGGGTGGGCATGAATTTTAGAATGCGTGCACCTGTTGCTACGTTGATTGTAATCTCTTTCTCAACCCAGCCATTCGTGTCAGAACCCGTGGCTGGTGCATTCGGTTTCGTCGAAATAGGGGTGCGGTTACCGTCCATGAATTCCAGCATGAGGCGAGCGTCATGCCATGATTGAGTTCCCTTAACGAGGCCGCTGACACGCTGCTTCCATTTAATTTGGAGCATCTCCGTGCCTGCAGGGATATTGATCTCTTTGTAGAACATGACCAATTTGCCGGGTACTGAGCTCGTTAGGCGCAGGAAACGGTTTCCATCCTCTGTTTCCCAACTGGAGTTAGCGGGTTGAGGCCAGCCCGCGGGCCAAGTCTGATCGGCACTACTTTGCTCGAAGTTCGAGTCAAGTAGTGCGCTTTGAGTGGAAGCGGAGCTTGCTTGAGCGCTCAAAATAAAGGCAGATAGCAGAGCTATCAGTAGGCTTGTTTGTCGTTTTTTCATAAGTATAAATTTAAAGCGGATTGTCGTCTAAATCGAGGGCGCCGACGTGTCCGTCTAGGAAAATTGCGTTTCGATGATTGCCGTGGACGGGTGCGTCCAACAGCCGAGCACTAGTCGCGTGTTCTCGTTGTAAGTCGGACTCGACGATGAGCCAAGAGTCGCTGGGGTGGATGTCTTTTGCGTAGATTTGAAGTAGAGTGATTGGGGGTGGATTCATGTCGTTGATATCTCCATTCCCCTTACTATCGCCCGATCCCCATGGATTAATTGTCCCTCCATCAGGTAAAGGAACCCATTGGTTGAGCTGCAGGCTATAGATGTCTTCTTCCTGGGCTTCAGCATACCACGCGGGGCATGCAAAAATCTCAGCGCGTGTCATGTCGGAGATCGTGGTTGTCCAAGTGTCTGATTCGTCGATGTCCAAATAGGGTGCGAGGTGGTTGGGCAATCGTCTGTGATCTTTGTTGTAAACGGGGCCTTGGTCTGAAAAGAGTGGACCGGGTAGACGTTGGTTGTTGTCACTGCAGTAGAGCAGGAGGGCCGTTCCCAGTTGGCGCATGTTGGAAACACAAGCGGCGTTGTGGGATGCGGCTTTTACTTTCCCTAGAGCAGGGATGAGTATGGCTGCCAAGATGCCTATGATGGCGATCACAACTAATAGCTCAATTAGTGTGAAAGCATACTTTCTTCGAAGCGATGAGAGTAAATTCATAGAGGCCACTTATTTTAAAGAGAGGGGAATGCTGTGTATGGATGCGATTAAGCGCAGCTAGAGGAGATGAATGAGGGGAGATATTCGCTATATGCGACGATGCTTCATTTATCGGATATCGGTGTCGGCGACTCAAACCTAAAGGGTTTTCTAGATTATAGATATTATTATCATTATTTATCATCCGAGCGTCCTGATTACTTGCGAGTGAGATCATTTTTTTGAGAGACATCTACGCAAAAGGGGCGCTTTACCTTAAAAGATAAAGCGCCCCTATGAGTTTGTGGCTTCTAGACTTCCGAAGCCGAAAGAATTTTGACTAGCTACGCTTGCGTCTCCGGATCATTCCTAGGCTAATGAAAGCCAAGACGGGGATCATTAGGGTCGATGGCTCTGGGATCGCGGACACATCATCCCAAGTTGTGCCCATGCGGAGCTCATCTAAAGTCACGCTGCCTGAACCAGCGGCATCGATTGTCATTCCTTCAATTGACCAAGATCCATTGCCAGGGACAAAAAAGCTGCCACCCGCAATAGAGAGGTCTGCAGCGCCGGATCCAGCTTCATTGGCCAGCAACGGGTTGACCCATAAATCTAGATCGTCACCTTGTGTTAGTTTAGCGACTAATAAATAGGTGCCCGCGCCGTAACTGGTCGCACCGGTGATCGCAGAGCCAGGTGTGCTATTCGAAGTATATCCCACTGCAGTCAGCTCATTGTTAGAGGTGAATCCGAATTGAAAAGGTCGGGGATTACCGGAACCAAAAGAAGCTGCGCCAAATAGAATCCCCGACGATGACGCTGAAGCATCTAAAGTGACCAGAGCACTAAAATAAAAGGGATCCGAGACGTTCACACCTGTGGTGGTGAATCTTTGTAGCGAAACTCGAGTGCCATCTCCGGTGAAAGTGGCTTGGCCTGAGGTTGTTGATAAGGAATTGGAGCTTCCGTCCGTATAGCTTGCCTGGCCTGTTGAGGCACTGTAGTAAGCAGTTGCGCTCGAAGTATCAGTATTCAGCCAATAATCGCCAAGAGCCTGTCCGTCTGTAGTAGCGGCACCCCAATTCCCAGTAAAATTACTGCCACTACCTGTGCCTTGGCCAGAGAGATTGTCCGTAGCAAAACCAGCTGTGGTATTATGGACTGAAGAATCGAATCCTTCGTAGGCCAGCAAGGTGGCGTGGAGATTCGTTGCCATGCTTAAGGGCAGTAAGGTGAGGGGGAGTAAGCGGATTATATTTTTCATAGTTTGCTCTAGTGGGTTGATCTCGACGGTTTCCCGTCGACGGATGCTTTATTGTGATTGGGGGTGTTGTCTGACAGATGTAAGGTAGTTTTATCTGAAATTTGCGCCGTTGGTTCAACTCCAAAGGGTTTTCTGGATTGTAGATATTGTTATCATTATCTATCACGCGCACCCAGACTCTGCCCTTATCCGAGTAGTCGTTTAGTGGTCTCGGCGCGGTAGGCTTCTGGCGGGAGTTTTTTGTGTCGCTTAAACCAAGTCGTAAAGTGCGAGGCTTGCTTGAAGCCCAAATGATAGCTGATCTCTTTCGTCGTCATTTGCGTGTTTTCTAAATAATGACAGGCTGAGCTTTCGCGCAGGTGATCCCAGTATTCTCGTATGGAAAAGCCAAATTGGGTACTCAGGAGGCGATCTAAATGTACACGACTCAGGCCACTGGCTTTTAATGCGCGATCCAGGGGCAGAGGTTCGCTTAGAGAAGACTCTTTGAGAATTTGCATCGCCCGTGCGGCACGTCGATCATTGGGCCAGGAATACGAGATTGCTTGCTCGATCAAGTCCGTCGCAGCAATGAATTCGTACATGAATGCGATGAAACGACCTTGCAGTTTAAGAAAAACCTCAAAGGAGCTTTTTTGCTCGAACATCGCCGCACGCACGTCTGGGAAAGTACGCTGTGACAAGCGTACGAGCGCTTCGGCACTTTTCGTGAGGCGTGTATGATCTTTGGCCTCCAATAACATGCCTTCGTTGCTCGTTATCAGCGGTTCACCTGTGGGCCATTGGCATGTGAAGTGAAGCGATAAAATTTCAGTATCCTTGCTGAAATGTTGCGTTACTTGCTCTGGCGGGCAAAGTAACCATTGGCCTGCTTTGGCAGTCCAAGTTTGCTTTTCGGAGTTTAAGGTAACTTCTCCTTTTCGTATCAGCCACAGCCAGTGCCCTTGCCGGTGGTCGACTTCAAGATCGCTCAATTGCTTGGGGACATCTCCAGCGTAAGCCCAGATTAACTGTAATCGCAGTGAGGACCACTGGCGTAATGGGGTGAGCAATGCTTTTGACATGATGCGATTTGATAAGGGTTCGGATAATACAGAACTTGTTGGGGGCGTTTTCCAGCCTAAAGTGTTTTTACCCGAGTGATCTTCGATGGATGATAGAATTCGATAAGGGAATCAGGCATGCAGGAAAGCCTTTGCCATTGTGGAAACGTGCTTTGGGGCAAAAGTAGAGCGCAATCTGCTTGAGCTAAGGGATGAGGATCCTTCTACATCAATCTTGCTAATTTTTCCGTTTCATGACGATTCATACCCTTGTTAAAATTGCAGTGTTCACACTGATCTTTGGGCTGCCGACCGGGCTTGCTGCCTCGTCTGCACTTTCAACTAACAATCAAGTCCCTATGAGCGCTTCATTCTTAAATCAACTTAATGAGGGCAAACAGCAGGTGATCGTTTATTATGGCACTAGTTTGACCGCAGCTGGAGCTTGGACGCGGCTCCTCACCGAGGAACTCGCGGGGCGTTTTCCAGGACTTGTAATTGCCAGCAACCAAGGCGGGTCTGGCATGCACTCGGGCTGGGGGCTGGAACATGTCGATGAGCGGGTCGTGGCCTTGGCTCCGGATGTTGTCTTTATGGAATTTTCGATGAACGATGCGGTCGAACGTTTTCACATCCCCTCGCAACAGGCAAAAGACAACCTCAACCAGATGATTGATCGCATTCTGGAAGCACGTCCGGACTGTGAGATTATATTGCAAATCATGAATCCGGTGGTGGGGCACCCCGAGGGGGATCCCAGTTGGCGTTCGACGCTTCCGGAGTGTCAGGACAACTATCGAGAGGTCGCTGTCGAGCGCGGCTTGCTGTTGATCGACCATATGCCGGCATGGACTCGGCTGTTGGATCGCGACGCATCGACTTTTAACCAATATGTGCCTGACGGGGTGCATCCCAGTGAAGCAGGCTGGCTGGCGATAGTCATGCCGGAGCTGAAAGCTAAACTTGGACTGCCCCGCACTGCGCGCTGATCTCGTTTATTCTTCAGTCGGGCACTTCTTCTAATTTTTTAACAGTACATTATTATGCTCCCCAATCACCACCTTCCTCAACTCATTCCCAATCGTGTCAAAGCGGCCACGGAGCGTTTCGACGCTGCGGTCTGGTTCGACCGCCAAGCCCTCACCGTCGAGGCTTCTCGTTCGCAAGCGAAGCAAGTGCCGCTCGCCGAAGGGAAGCAGTTTAAGCGTAGCAAGGTGAAGCCGTGTTCCTTTTGGGGGAAGCTCTTCGATCAGCGTTGGTGTCGTGTGGTATTGCCGCAAGCAGCGGATGATAATACTTGGATGGAGTGGAAAGACCAAGGAGAGGCGACGCTCTATGTGGACGATAAGGCTTATTATGGGTTTAATGTTGCGCACCCGTATTGCCGTTTACCTGAAGGAACGCAGGCAGTTTGGGTGCAGTCGAGTTGTATCCAGAGTGCGATTGCCCATCCGGATGCGAATGGGATGGGGCCGGCTGGCAGTTATTTTGAGGGCGCCTACATCATGAAGCGCAACGATGAGGCATGGCAGGCGTATCATGATTTGAAGTGTCTGTTTGATTTAGCAATGGATCAGCGCCATCGGGAGAACCCGCAGGTCTCGACGGAGCCGAATTGCTTTGGGCAACAGCCGGTCGTCGATACATTCACTCCGGTGTATCGGCTCTTGTTGAGCGGTATGGAAGACGCCGTCACTGAGTTGGATCGGAAAGGCATTGCCGCACTGCGACGTAGTCTCGCGAAGCTGTATCAAAAGCTGAAGAGGAATGAAGCGTTCTCCAAATGTGTACTCACCGGGCATGCGCACCTCGATCTCGTTTGGATCTGGCCAGAGCGCATGGGCGAACTCAAGGCGGTTAATATTTTTGCGACGGCGGATCGTTTGATGGAGGCCTATCCGGAATTTCGCTTTGCCTATAGTCAACCAGCCAGTTACGAGGCAGTCGCACGTCGTGAACCCGAGCTGTATGATCGCGTGAAAGGACGCATCGCCTCAGGTAAGTGGCAGGCGACGGGGGCCATGTATGTGGAGTCCGATACGATGATCGCCTGCGGCGAAGCGTTGTCACGCAGCTTTACTGTCGGGCAGGCGGGCTTTGAGCAAATCAATGGAGCTCTGTCCAAATTGACCTGGCTGCCAGACGTCTTCGGCTACTCGGCTTGTTTGCCGCAGATTATGAAGCAGACCGGCGTCGAGTATTTCTTCACCACCAAGATGACTTGGAATGCGATCAATCGCTTCCCTTATAGCAGTTTCATTTGGCGCGGTAATGATGGCTCGGAGATACTGGCACATGTCACGCAGGATTCCGGCTATGTGACGCACATGGAGATTAACGACGTGAAGTCGCCGATGCACGCCAACCAGCAAGTGAGTGTGCATGACGAATATCTGCTGCCCACCGGATATGGTGATGGCGGTGGTGGTGTGACCGACGGGATGCTTGAGCGGGCGCGCCGTTTAAGTGCGTTGCCGGGTATGCCGGAGATCGAGTGGGATCAGCCGGAAAATTTCTTTGAGCGCCTCAATACAGTCCGCGACGAATTGCCCGTGCATAAAGGCGAGTGCTACCTAGAGTATCATCGAGGCACCTACACCACGCATGGTAATTTAAAGGCGAGCTTTCGAAACCTTGAGCGTGCCATGCAAGTCGCTGAGTCGGTGGCATCGGCCACTGGATCGACTTGGGAAATGGAACATGCTTGGAAACGTTTAATCTTCGCACAGTTCCACGATTACATTCCCGGCAGTTCGGTCTGGGATGTTTATTTGGAAGACTTGCCCGAGTTAGATCGCGAAGCCGCGGAACAATTCTCCCACGCTGAGACCGCCTTGAAAGGCTCGGGCGACACCTGCATTTTTAATCCGCATGCCGTGCCGGTCTCCAAGTGGATCGAAAGGTCGGACGCTGCCGCCTTCGTCACATTGCCGCCATTGAGTGGATCGCCGATTGAGTCGGTAATTCAAGATACGCTGGAGTCGGTCGAAGTGAAAGGCCGTAAGGTTTCCAATGGTCTTGCGGAGTTTAAGGTCAATGCTTCCGGATGGATTGATCAGTTGAGCTGGGAAGGGGTGGATGTGCCGCTCACAGGTCCATTGGGACAACTCATGTTGTATCCCGATCACGCGGCGAATTTCGAAGCATGGGATATCGATCGCCACGTCTTGAGTATTGGGGACGTTTGCAAAGCTAAGGCCAGCATTACACCAGTTCAAGAGGGGATGCATCGTGCTGGTATCGCAGTGTCCCGCAAGATCGGGGAGTCGAGCACTGCGACGGTAACCTTTATGCTGGAAGCGGGCAGTCCGCTCTTGCACGTGACAGTCGATCTGGATTGGCGCGAGCCGGAGGCCTTGTTGAAGCTCATCTTTCCGACTCAGTATGCGGGCACACACGCGCGCTTTGGGGCTCCATTTGGTAGCGTGTTGCGTCAGCAGGTGCCGAATGGCATGCAGGCCGAAGCGATGTGGGAAGTGCCATTCAGTCGCCATCTTTCGGTCTTTGATGAAGGTGAGCATGAGGGCATGTGCTTGATCACTGAGGATAAATACGGCGCGACTGTGCGCGATGGCTCGGTCGGCGTGAGCTTAGTACGTAGCCCCCGCGTGACCGGCTTTGATGCGCATGGCACCGGTTGGCCCTCGCACTTAACCCGCCTCAATATCGAATCACCCTACAGCGATCTCGGGGAGCACACAATCCGCATGGCCGTCGGTCGCTACGATCCCGAACTACCACGCGAGCGTCAGCCCGCATCTTTAGCGGATACTTTGTTTACAGATCCAATCGTCTATACTGGGGAAGCATTGCTCCCAGTGATTGAATCGATCGAAGGTGGTGACACACTCGTGCCGCATTGGGTCAAGCCAACGGAAGGTGGCTTCATCCTACGTTTGCACGAGGTAGGCGGGCGTCGAGGGACGGTTAAGCTCAAGCTGATGGACGGTTATGAACTATCGCAAACTGATATCGGTGAATCGGAGTCGATCGCGTCGGAATCAATCGTCCGTTTTGAACCCTATAAAGTCGTCAGTCTTTTGATACAGCGTATGTCACATTAATTTTGTCACTTATGAAAATTTTCCTCCGTTTGTTGGGCTATCAGTTCTTACTCCTTTGTGCTCTTTTCGCCTCGATTGCATTGTTCCCCAGTGCGGGGGTTGCAGAGTCAGCGATCAGCAATTCAAGTTTTGAGTTGGATGCAGATTTGAATCAATGGCCGGATGGTTGGCCCCGTGGTGATTATTCTATCTGGGGAGTGGAGGGGGACAATCACTTCCTGCGCTTACATGCGTCGGCGCCGGACAAATTAATTATGGTGTACCGGGAGGTTCCGGTGCCTGAGGGCGCGCGTGCGTTGAAGTTTTCTTGGAAGCAGCGGATTGCGGATTTGGAGCCAGGCGATCAACCATGGTTTGATGCCCGAATCCTGATCGAGTTTATGGATGCGAACCGCAACAAGGTCACTCCGAGCCCGAAGGCGTTTGCATATAGTGATAATCAGCCTGAATGGGTGAATGAGGAGGCGGTCTTTTTGGTCCCCGAAGGCGCGCGAATGATTAAGCTGTTACCCTGCTTGTTTAATGTGAAAGCCGGCACCTACGACTTGGACGATCTGGAACTTATTCCTGTGGATCCCCGCGCATTACTCGAGCAAGTGGCAGAGCAAGAAGCCGAGCGTGCTTTGCAGCGCAGTCAAAAGGTTGAGAAGCGCCAATCCAAAGTGCAGGCCTTGCTGCAGGCGACTGGATCACTGATTTCGAATGGTGATTTTGAGTCGACAACGAAAAGAGCCTCATGGCCCGATGATTGGGGATATTTAAATGCAAACGGGAGCTATGAAAGTGAGGGCGGCAACCATTATGTGCGCATGCATTCCACGGAACCCGGCAAGCTGATCATGTTATACCGTGAGATTGATTTACCCTCGGGGTTGAAGGCATTGAACTTGTCCTGGCGTTGGCGTGTGACAGATTTGACAGTTGGAGAAAAGCCCTGGTTTGATGCGCGTATGATTGCCGAACTACAGGATGCGAATGGCAAAAAATTAAGTCCGCAGCCCAGCCCGTCTTATTCGCGCGGCACGACTGGTTGGCTGGAAGTTTCCCGAGACTTTATTGTGCCGGAAGGTGCAGTTAAGATGAAGTTGATGCCTGCGCTCTTTAATGTGGCTAGCGGCACGATCGATCTGGATGATATTAAACTGGTGCCGACGGATACGAAGGCATTGGAAGCTGCCGCCGAAAAACGAGCTGAAGCAGAGCGCATGCGGTATGTGGCTCCTGAAGCGCCTCAAAAAGAAAAATGGCCGTCCGAGCTGCATGTGGAAGGAAATCGTCTAGTGAATGCAGCAGGCGAAGAAGTTTGGTTACAGGGCTTAAATGCTGGGAACTTGGAGACCTTGCCGCACGACAAACAAGTCATTAAGTCGGCGGTGGTTGGGATTGATGAGTGGAACGCCAATGTAATTCGACTGCCGGTGAAAGAAGAGTTCTGGTTCGGCCAGAGCTATTTTCAAAAGGACGGCGGTCAAGGGTATCGAGATACCATTGATCAGATTGTCACACTCGTCGCCAATCGTGGTGCTTATTTGGTTTTGGACTTACATCGCTATCGTGCCCCCAAGGAAAGCTATGCGGAGTTTTGGGTCGATGCGGCCACGCATTTTAAAGATCACCCTGCGGTGCTGTTCGATCTGATGAACGAACCGCATGACACTTCATGGGAGGTGTGGCGTAATGGTGGTTGGGTTGGCACTAAAGAAGGTGTGGATGAGTCAGCTTTCCTGACCGATGAGGAAAAACAGGCCAATCAAGGCTACGAATCCATTGGCATGCAGGGGCTGTTAGATGCTGTGCGTTCCACTGGAGCGCGAAATATCGTGGTGGTCGGTGGCTTAGCCTGGTCGGGTGACTTGTCTGGCGTAGTTAAAGGCTACGCACTCGACGAGCACGAAGGCGGCAATGGTATTATGTATTCATGGCACCAATACAACTGGCATACCGGATGGGCGGAAACCGTGCTGCCAGTGGCGGCTGAATACCCGATCCTCGTCGGTGAAGTCGGGGCTGATACGAATAAAATGAATTTCGTGCCGCATGATATTCAGGAGTCCCCCTATACTTGGGTGCCGGACATGCTTGGCTTTATTCAAAAACATCGTCTCAATTGGACCGCATGGTGCTTCCATCCCAAGGCCACGCCAGTGCTGATTAAAGACTGGACCTACGAACCCACCGAGTTCTGGGGGGTGTTCGCCAAAGAGGCCTTGCATGGCAAACAATTTGAAATGAAGCGCATGCGGTAAAACATGAAGAGTCCTTAGACCGTGCCTCCACCCCTCGAATGAAATTAAAGTGCTCCAAACTCTCGCTCGCTCAAGTCATTCTGCAACTCGTTGCGCAAAGCTATTTAGCTGCCAGCGAACTTGTGATTGGCGTGCTACAACCGGATCCTGTTCGCGCCAGCGAAATGGCCACCGCTGGAGTCTCTCAGGTTGTTGTCTCAGTTGCGTGGGATCAATGGAATCCCGCGCCGAATCAATTTGATCGTAATTACTGCAATCAACTCCGTTCCGAGTTGGAAGCTTACCGCCGTGCTGGACTCAAGCCCGTTCTGGACTTAGGTGTTCAATACCCACCCAAATGGCTGCGTGATCTGCCGAATGCCCGCTATCAAAATCAATACGGTGATCGTTTTATCGATCCGCAACCCGGGATGAACGTGGTCAACTCGGTATTCAACGCAGAAGTACGCGCGCATCAAGCTGACTACATTGCATCGCTCTTCCGCGAACTGGGCACAGATTGGGTGGCCGTGCGCCTTGGCGGTGGCTGGTATGGCGAACTTAATTATCCTAGAGCCGTGTTTGCCAATCAGACTAATTGTTACTGGGCTTATGGGCCAATCGCGCAAGGCCGCATCGCTGGCCTTCCTGCAGGCATGCACTCCAGCCCTGTTCCAGGCTGGAAGCCCGGTGAAGCTTCACATGCAAACGAATCCGCTCGTCGCTTTATTCATTGGTATTTTGATTGTCTGAAAAACTATCATGACTGGCAGATACAAACCGTGCGAGGGCACTACACTGGGCCACTCCAGATGCTCTATCCCTCTTGGGGGATTCGCGACGGACAAATCGAAGCAGCTATTGCAAATGACTTAAAGGGCGGCACCCCTCCAGAAAAGAACGGGGAGTTTTCCCGTGGCTTTGACTTTGCCCGTTTCATTGCAGGCATTCATGATACACGCGTCTGGGTGCATTGCACTTGGTTAGATTCTAATCCAGAATGGAGCGACAATGACCATGCAGATTCAGCTCGTTGGGATCCATCAAAATTCTTGCAAAGCCTCGCCTCAAGCCATCAACCGCCACTCAATATGTCGGCTGAAAATACAGGTGGCGGCGGAATGGAAGCCATTCGCTTGTGTGCTGAGCGAATCCATAGCTCCCACATTCAAGCTATCTACTGGGCTTTTGGCTCAGATCTTTTCGATGGCATGGCACCCGAGTTGAAAGATCTCGTTCCCGAACTGGGAAAGCGATAAGGGTTTTCGTAAGGCTCGAGAGCCCCGCGCGTGCCGTGCCCGAAGCCAGTGGTATGACGGGTGTCCTGGTCAATGGAGTCTGGGTGCGGCGCTTGCATCACCACATTGGAACAGAGTTTGATTTGAACATCACGCCTTGGATCCAATTTGGCGAATCTAATACAATCGAGCTCGTGTGTATGAATGGCCCGACTACGGGGACGATTCGATCCGTGGTATTGAACTTTTATTCTCCAGAGGAATATCCCTGATCGCTTGTTGGGTGGCTTCAGCATTTACGCCCGCGCCGTGATGAGCCTGTGAATCCCTTCTTCGCTCTTCGAGCTACGGCGGACAGGAGGTGGGCGTGCACCACAAGGGTATAAAAAAACAAGTCGCAATGCCATTGCATATTAATAGTAGCACCAAAGGTGCGTCCTATTTTGGCCTAGGGCAACGCCCTAGGATTTGAACCAACCACCTCCTTAGCCCTGAAGGGGCGACTTAATCACGCTGTGGCTTGGTCTATCAGTTAGAGCGCCCTTTCAGGGCTAACTGTATGGGGCATAATTTCCCGGGGCGTTGCCCCGGGCTGATATAGGTTGCCCCTTTGGGGCGAGAAATCATCGAAATAGCAAATATGACAATCTAGTTTTCTGCTTAAACTGTTATAATTTTAATATGCAATGGCATTGTGACAAGTCGCGCCCCTACCTGTGACCAACGTATACACGCGTTTACTTTTGAGAATCAGTTACACTAAACGCAATATGCTATAGCGATCGAGTTGTGACTCGTGGCCTGTTTCGCTCGAAGAACTGGCAGTTAACAAATACGTCTGAAAAACGTTCAAAGTAGCCTTCAGAGAGAAGAGATCATACTATCAGGAAATGTTAATCGATGGTATATGTGCCAGCCTCTGTCGCCGCTTCAAGGTAGCGAATGAGTGTAGAAAAATGTTTTTGGAAGAGCCGTGAGTCGAGCTCGCCCTTCTCGTTGAGCCATCGTCCTTGGCTATCGACGGCTTTCAGTGCGGACTGAACGTCGCGTTGCAGGCGCGTCGCTTGCTTCGCCCAATCCGCTGCATGGATCATCGGCTGGCGACGGCGCAACAATGCCTCACGCCCTTCGGCGATCTGCTGTTCGAGTCGGTCTAAGCGAAGGCCGAGTTTACCATCAATTTTGAATGCGTAGTGAGTCGGTAGGTTTGAATCGTCGTAGGTCACCTCGTAGCTCTCGGCGGTGAGGTAGAGCGGTCGGTTGGTTCCGAGTTCATAGAAGCGCGCCCAACGACCATCTTCAAGCTGGACGGATCGCAGCCAATCGATGCCATTCTGAATGGGTGTAAGCCATTGATCGTCTCCCGTGATCACCCAGATTTCGAGTAGGGTATCGAGCGTCATCTTGCTCTCGATTGAACTCACTGCCGGTGGCTCAAACTTTCGCGCCCAGGCCGGTTTCATGTCTAGGTCGTATTGTTGCGCCCAGGCGGGGTGGGGTGCTGGCAGCTGTGCGGCGATTAGAAATTCACCCGTTTTCCGGATGGAGTCGATGTAGCGCTTGTCTCCGGACAGCTCTTGGGCGCGCGCTAGGAGCCGAACCACGTGGTATATATTGCCGTCGTTCAATGTGTAGTAACCCGTGTAGTCCTTGGATGGAAATTGACGTGGCCAATTCGCATCGTAGCTCGCCTTCAAATCTGTGGGTAGAGATGTATCGGCAGCCTTTGAATACATCTGTGGCCATCCGCCGTTGGGTGCCTGAGCGGCGAGCAGTGCGTTCATGCCGTATGCGAGGGTGTCGTGCACGCTGGCATCGTCCTTCGATGGTTCCAGATGTGCCAGTTCGAGCAAAAAGTGTAGCGCCGATTGCGTTTTGTTGTCGTCAAGTGTGGAGCGGTTGCGTCGTCCGTCCGCATGGATATCGCCGGCGAACAGATCCCGTCGGAGATGATACTTGGCTGCAGACTCGGGGTGAAAATCGAAGTCGGACGACCATCCGCCCGAGGCGAGTTGACACCAAGTCAGTGCTTGCGCGACCTCTCGTGCGGCCTGCAGATAGAGCGGATCTCCAGTGACGCGCCAAGCTTCGATCCAGGCCAGGCCAATGACGGGGGTGCCGGGTGGTTGTATTTCGATGATGGTCGCGGATCTTCGATCCTCTGCGATTGCGGTCGTCCGATCCGCGGTCCAGCCACGTGGATAACCCCCAAATAGTGACGCATCATGACGAAAGCGGGCACCCGCTTTTTTCATCGTGGCGGCTACTTCTTCGATCGAGGGCAGTTTGTCATCGTCTGCTCCGTCGTTGGCTCCGTATCCCAGAGAGGGAACCAGTAAATAGAAGCCGAGAACCGCAATAGTGATGAGGCGGGGTAGGATATGCATAGAATGCGAATGTAGGCAACCAGCCTGAATGTGCAATGGAGGATCGGGGGTGATTGTGATCGTTACCCAGTTCTCAAAGTAGCATAGGCATCCTGCCTGTATTTGGTGTTAGAGCATTCTGCGTTTTGGAATACAACTTGACATCGATGGATCCTATCAATCTTAATTAGATGTCTAAAGCAGATGTTTAAGAAGAAGCAAAGCCCATTGTATCATCAAGTCGAGGAGTTCGTTCGTGAGAAAGTGGTCACGAAGGAGTATCCGCCGTTTTCTAAGATCCCCTCGATCAGTCAGTTGCTAAAGCAGACGGGGACTAGTTATTGCACCGTGCAGGCGGCTTTGGCGCAGTTGCGCCGTGAAGGTCTGTTGGAGTCACGGATTGGCGATGGCACCTATGTGTGCGGCGATAGTGGGGCGCTTCATTGTATGGGCATTTATTTACACCGCCCGATGGATGTGGTGAATGTGAGTTTTTATCGTGTCTTGGTTGACGAAATAACCAGTCAGTTGGCTCAAGAGGGGGTCAAGGTTCGGGTTTGGATGGATGAGCGTGAGTTGAATGAGCAAGCGACCATCCTGGACGGTTTGGATCAAGCCATCCGTCAGCGGGAGATTCAGGGGCTGGTGGTGCCGTTGCTTTTTGATAAAACCTTGGATTGGCTTCCGCAGGTGCCCGTGGCGACCGCGATGATGCAGGCCGGAGTTTCTTTGGAGAATACAGTCGGAGGGGCTGATTTTTACCGGCCGGGCTTGGAAAGCCTGCATGCGCAAGGATGCCGTCGGGTGGGCGTGCTCACCAACGCGCATTTTGACCTAGCTCCAGAGGAGCCCGGCTTTGATTACGGGCAGGCAGTTCATCGAACGATTACGGAGACTTCATTAGACTTGGGACTGGAGGTGCGTGATGACTGGATCTGCGGCGCGAATCCTACAGCATTCAGAGACCTCGTCCGCTTTGGATACGATAGCTTTCACGCGCTCTGGGCGCAATCCGAGCGACCGGATGGCTTGCTGGTCTTTCCGGATACCGTCGCGTCCGGTGTGATTCTTGCCATGCTTGAATTGCAATTACGGGTGCCGGAGGATTTGCATTTGGCGATTCATGCCAATGAAGAGCTGCCCTTGGTCTGCCCCTATCCTGCGACTCTATTGCAGCTCTCGATTCGGCGCTATGCCGAGGAATTGATCCAAATGGTGCGTCAACAACTAGCAGGCGAGTCGGTAAGTGCCGTGAGTCTTCCGTACACGATCGTGACTGCGTCGATGGCGACTGCCTCCAATTCTGCTCAATAACCATTCACTCCATACCCCGATGTTGCGCCGCCCACTCTGGTGCTGTGTTCACTTTTTGATGAGACATTTATGATGAACAATAATTTTAAGTCTGCGTTTGCCTTGATTCCTTTGCTCTTGGGCATCGCGTCGAGTGCTTGGGCCAATTCAGTGCCCAATGGCAATTTTCAGCAAACGATGTCGGATCAGCTGACTGGCTGGACGGTGGGGCAGACGCATCCGCCGGTCGGCATTCCCGTGAAGGGGACTGTTTCAGGGCCAAAGGGGGGTCGCTTTGGAGTGACAGAGGGAGCGCAGGGGCCGGGGAGTCATGCCCTCTGTCTACAGACGGGGAGCGAGGCGGGTAGTTATGGGCTGGCGCTATCACCGCGCTTTCCTCTGGTGCCGGGGTTCGAGTATGAGATGTCGGTCAAATACCGCGCCGAAGGGTTGATACCTGAGAATCCTGAGCGCACGAAGTTGTCGGCCTTCTTTGTCGATTTGTTTATGGTCGGCCAAGAGAAACGTCTCGGCAGTGCACGCCTCATCACAAGCGTCAACTCCGAGGGATGGGCGACTCTGAGCAAACTGAGCACTTACCGGACATCGTTTACTGTGCCTGAAGGCACTGAATGGGCTCAAGCGCGGCCACAGGTTTCCAATTCTTATGAGAATGCCCCGGCGACGGTGTGGGTGGGAGAAATTTCAGTTTTACCGCGGGATCCGATCCTTCCGAATCAAGGGTTTGAGAGCGGCACCGAGGGGCAGGGGCCGGATCGGTGGACGTCCTATGGCTCAGCTCAAACCGCTTGGGTGACAGATGTGGCGCGTAGCGGCACGCACTCGGTTGCGGTTTCTGATGCGCCGGATGGTCTGTTTTCCGGCTGGAGTCTTGTCATTCCCGTCCGCCCGGATCGCTCGTATCGGTTTAATGGATACGCTAAAGGCGGTGTGCTGAATCCGAATGGTTTTATTGGTGGCGGTGCACTGGCATTGCTCTTTTTGGATCGGGACGGTCAGCCTGTGGGGAAACCACAGGTTTCTAAAGCGGTGCCTGCACAAACCGATTGGACGGAGGTCTCGACGCCAACTGCTCAAGCACCGGCGGGAGCGGTGTCCGCTCGTTTGATCGCTGGATTACATTACACAAATGGCACGGCATGGTTTGACGACCTTTCCCTCATTCTGGACGAGGTCGAGTCGATCGATGTGGCGCGGGTGAAGCGCCTGAACCCCGAACCATCGCGGGCTGTGACTTACGCTGAAAACCTCTTAGTGAATGGTGACGTCGAGGCCGGGAATGAGAATCAGCCCACGGGCTGGACTTATGTGGGGCGTTCGGATGCAAACTGGAGCGAAGCCCAAATTCAACAACTTCATGCCCATGGGCGTCCGAAGTTTAGCGTTGGTCGGGGGCAAGGCGTGTGGAGTCGCGATATGACTTACTCCGGTCAAGGAGCCTTGTTGAATGTTTCGGTCGATCCTCCGCTTTCGAAGAATCATCAGTGGTATGGACGCAATGCTGTGGATGGATACTGGTTATCGGATCCGATCGCATGTCAGCCGGGGAGCGCTTACATCGCCAGTGGTTGGCTACGCGCGGGTAAGCCGATCATCGAGGCGTGGTTCGGCCCCTTGGAAATCCGTTTTTACGACGCGAAAGGGAAACAGATCCCCAGCGCAGATGTTCGTCCAGGTATGGGATCGGT
>PPCM01000090.1_pt1 | contig 150127 bp, 95 predicted proteins | sample 1555541 | NCBI WGS metagenome assembly PPCM01 (sample SAMN05284479, study PRJNA326546) | Marine sediment metagenome, whole genome shotgun sequencing project. | isolation source: marine sediment | place: Germany: Wadden Sea | collected 2012-09-05
AGTCCTGAAAGGACGAAATAGAACAGCCCGTGGCGAAGCCTCGGGAATAAATGGCGACGGTTGATGTTCGGGCGCACCACTGGAAACCGTTGAAAGAACCAATGGTTTGCATGGTGCGCAATTACCAATACAGTATGATCGCAGCACAACTTCACCAGAAAGAAATGGGACTAAAGTCCCACAGGTTCTCATTGTTCTATCTTCCGGCAGCTAAAGCAGCCGGCAATTACTATTAATCAAATTGGTAGTCCTGAAAGGACGAAATAGAACAGCCCGTGGCGAAGCCTCGGGAATAAATGGCGACGGTTGATGTTCGGGCGCACCACTGGAAACCGTTGAAAGAACCAATGGTTTGCATGGTGCGCAATTACCAATACAGTATGATCGCAGCACAACTTCACCAGGAAAAAAAATGGGACTAAAGTCCCCCAGGTTCTCATTGTTATATCTTCCGGCAGCTGAAGCAGCCGGCAATGTTGCTGGATTTTTGGTGATTTTGTCGTTTAGAACCGCGACAACGGGAGGAGGGGAAACTATCCACACATTTTTACTTTTTAACCCACGATATGAACCTTATCATTCAGCATTCTAAATTTGTGGGAGTTGTAATTTGAAAGGGGGTATGAAGGTATCTGATACTGTTTTGGAGAAATTATTTGTCATGATTAGCATAATGACTCTATTAAATCTGATTATACAGAAATTTATTGTGTAGAATGAATAACGCTATGTACAAAAGCAAAGCTATCATATATATAGTGAAGCTGTGCTATATCTTCCCAGATTGATAATGCCTTATGGAGAGCAAGTGGACTGATTGATTTACATAAAAACATCTCTTAAAATATTTTTCTACATGGTTTGGGGGGTTAAAAAAACACAATTATCATAAAAATGTAAATTTTCAATGAATAGAATCATAAAACAAACCATGTATGAAAAATACATTAACAAAAATCATCATTACTGGCATTATCATATTCCAGTTTGGGACAAGAGGAAACTCTCAAGAAAACAATACCCACATTCTTCCTGATAAGAATTTAGCTTTTGGAGCAGGCTACTCACAGTTATTGTTACTTGATAAGCAGGTCAGTCCTCTTATTTATAAAGCTCAGTTTATTCCTTTATTTATTGAGTACACAAAAAAGACTAATAATGGAATAATGAATCTCAAACTTGAACTTGCAAATGGATTTATTGGGCCAAAACGTTTCAAGGAAAGAAACCGATTAATCCGCTACCCAGATAATAACGGAGTCTTTCAGGAATACAATTATACTATGAAGAACAGCTACATCGCTCTGAATGAATTTGATTTTGAATATCTCTGGAAAATCAAATCTCCAATAGGAGAAAAAGTTAAATTATATGCTGGAGGACAAGCCAAACAGTTTTTTTCATTCTCATATACCGATGTACCCATATTTGTTCATAGTGAACTCTCCATAAATCCAAGTTTTTGGACTTCTTATAATTTAATGGGATTAACATGTCAATCTCGTTTATCGGTCTTCGCAATTGGAGTAATTACCAATTTACCTTACTCAAATAATCCTGTTGACGGAAAACACAATTATGTTGTTTCAACATTCAAAATGGGCTCTGAAATATTTTCAATTATGGATTATCAAAGAGTAAATTTTAGTCAATATCTAACGAAAAAGATTAACAATAAGTTGTCAATGGGACTTAACTATAAATTCTATTGGCATTCAAGCCATAGACACAATAAAAACTCAAAGGCTTATAATAATTCAATATCTGTAGTACTCAGTCTCAAACTCCAATCAAATGAAAAATAAATTAATATCAATATTGCTTTGTGTAATTCTTATCACAATGTTTTCGTCATGCGAAAAATTGCTTTTAGATGAAGAAACACCTAACAACCCAGTTAATAATTATGATTTATTATGGAAAGATTATAATGAAATGTATGGTTCTTTTGTTGTGAAAAACATCAATTGGGACTCATTAAATCATGTTTATCGCCCATTGATTAATATCAACAGCTCTGACTTAGAGTTGTACAATACAATGACTGGACTCCTAAGCCATTTAGACGATAATCATGTTACCTTAACACCCGTAAATTCTAATTTACAAAGATACAAATCTGGAATTTTGGGACGTATGGGAATTTTTACCGACTTCAAGCTGGATGTTGTACAAAACAACTACCTGATACAATCTAAAGAATACTGTAGCACAATCCAATATGGGAAATTAGATAATAATATCGGCTACATCCATATAAGCAACATTACCGAAGGGATAAACTTCTATGAAAAAGCTTTCGATGATATCTTAGAATACATGAAAGAAACTGATGGAATAATTATCGACATTAGAAATAACTCAGGAGGCATCGATCAACAATCTGTATATATAGCCGGCAGGTTTACAAATAAAAGTAAATCCGCATTTACATTCAGACTTAAAAACGGTACAGCACACGACAGCTTCACTCCTTTTTATGATTATACTGTAAAACCTGAGGGCAACTTTCAATATCTAAACAAAGTTGTTTTGCTAACTCATCGATTTACAATTAGTGCAGCAGAGACGCATACTCTCACAATGGCTAGAAATGATAATGTTACAATAATAGGAGACACTACTTCTGGTGCTTTTTCAGATATGATTACCAGAGAACTGCCAAATGGATGGATGTATACAATTTCTGTTGGAGATTGGCGTGATTTCAAAAAAGAAAGCTACGAAGGGATTGGATATCCACCTGATGTTGTAATCCAAAACCAGCCATGTGATATTGAAAATGGTAAAGATGAAGCATTAGAAAAGGCAATCACTATCCTAACAGACAGCAACTAAAACCAATTTTAACTCTAATATCATTGAAAGCATCTAAGATAATCAATCGACTTCAAAGGTGCTTTTTTTTTACAATTTGAATGTTATCGCCATTCCCAATTAAGATTGTTTGTTGACACTAAAGCGTCAAATGATTTAGTAAATATTAAGATTAACAGTGAATTAATTTATCTTAAAAGTATGGCATTGTTTAATCAGGTTTTCACCAAAGCATTAAAAAGAGTGGCCGATCGTATAATTTATTTCCAGAAAAGATATAAACCTGACTCAGGAAGAGTTCGCTGAACGTGCCGGTGTAGCACTTACTGTGGTTTGTAAAAATTGAGTACTGCAAATTTAATATGGATAAGGTAAACCTTGTTCTACAAATTTCAATGAAAAGCAGATTAATGGTGTGTTTAAAAGAATGGTGAAAAATAAATCAAAAGCTATATCCTGGATAGAAAAACCTTTCCTATTAAACACCTTGAAGGATCCTTACAAGGAAGTGATGGAAGCAAAATACAAACAGCTTGAATTAATATAAAAAAACCTCTGAAAGCTATTCACTTTCAAAGGTTTTATTAGAATTGTGCACCAAACACGACAAATATCGAACTTTTCAACCCTGGATATGGATCTTATCTTACAGCATTCCAAGCTTGTGGGGGTGGTGATTTGAAACAGGAAGAAGACTGCTAATACATGCTGATATAGAAAAATGACTCATGAATAGAAATTATAACCAATAGGTGAGAAAATGCTATTTTTTCGAAATGATTATGAAGTTCTGATGTTTTAATCTATTTGAAAAGTTTTCTTTTGGTTTAATGAATAAGAATTTCACGTATTAAGACTTTAATTTGCGAGTTATTGTGATGGACTAAGCTTTATTTCGTACACTCGCTATCCTCATCTCCAATTAAAATCAAAATAAATACTCAAATTTTAAACATTTCCGCATTCATAATTGTATATTTGTGAAATATTCGTAAATACAGAGATATGATTATCGAATTTAGTGTGAAGAATTTCCGATCCATCAAAGAGATGCAAAGTTTGAGTTTTGTAGCTGCACCGTTAAAATCCAAACATGCAGAACTGGATCAGAACAATGTCTTTCAGATTAGTGAAAAACTCAACCTGCTTAAATCGGTCGCTATTTATGGAGCTAATGGAAGTGGGAAAAGTAATGTAATCAAAGCATTGATCACCATGTTGATTTTTATTAGGGATTCCTTCACGGATGAAACCTTAGGAGAAAAGATCATTGAACCTTTCATGTTGAATGATAATAGTTCTGAGGAACCTAGTTTTTTTCAAATCTCATTTATTCTTGATCAAAGAAAATATAGATATGGGTTTGAAATCTTTAATAATGAAGTAGTAAGCGAGTGGCTATTTGGAACACCTGACAAAAAGGAAGTTCATTATTTCATTCGTGAGAAAAGTGACATCAAAGTCAATGAGAAACAATTCATTGAAGGCAAAGACCTTATCTCAAAGACGAGCGAAAACAATCTTTTTCTTAGAATTTCCAAGGCTTTTAATGGTCACATCTCAAGAGAAATTATCGATTTTTTCTCCAAGAAAATTTCCATTAACATTGGGGTTAATGATATTGGATTCAGAGGTGAAACCATTCGCCTTTTAGAAGAAAAAAATAAAAAAGAACAGATCCTTGCACTGTTAAACCATGCAGACTTTGGGTTAAGTGATATTAATTATAAAACTATAACTAAAGAAGAGTTACCTGAAGATGCTCCAAGTGAGCTACTCTCTGAAGTAGCAGAAGGAAAACTGGGATTAATGCTTACTCAAAGAAAAGCATTTGATGAGAATGGAACCCAAATTGCTAACACTTATTTTCAAATGGATGACAAGGAATCTGAGGGTACAAAAAAGCTTTTTAATTATAGTGGAGTAATTATTGAAGCTTTAGAGAAAGGAAACACTATATTCCTAGATGAGTTCGATGCCCGGCTACATCCAATGCTTACAAAGAAACTGGTGGAGATGTTCAATTCACCAACAATTAATAAGAATAATGCGCAGTTGGCCTTTGTAACGCATGATACCAACTTACTTGATAACTCACTTTTACGACGTGATCAGATTTACTTTACTGAAAAGAACAGCCGATCTGAGACCGAGTTGTATTCCCTGGCTGATTTTAAAGGCATTCGTAACGATGCTTCTTATGAAAAGGATTACATCAAAGGTAAGTATGGTGCTATCCCTTATTTAGGTAATTTTGAACAACTCTTCGACTAATGGCATATATCAAACCTACTGACCGCAAAAAAGCCTGGGCACAACGAAGTCAAACGACCAAAAGAATTATACGGGAGAGAAACATCCGGAATCTCTTCCGGATATATTGTGAGGGTGAAAACACCGAACCGGAGTATTTTAAAAGTTTCCCCATCAATACCGAAACGAAGGTTGAAGCTATTGGATTAGCGCGCAGTAAAACCTCGCTGGTAAAAAAGACCATCGAAATACTCAAAGAAGAAGCGATGCTTAAAAGCATGGTCAACTATGATGAAGACAGGCAGCTATGGGTAGTATTTGACTTCGATAAACGTGGTGACAAAAAAGAATCTGAAGACTTCAATAATGCTATAAAGCTAGCACATCAACACGGAATCCAAACAGCATATTCCAACGATAGTTTTGAACTCTGGTTTATTCTTCATTACAATTATCATAATGCAACAATAACCCGGAAAGAATACTACTATATCTTATCTGAAAAGCTCGGTTGGAATTACGAGAAAGAAGGAAAGAGTAAAGAACTTTCCAAGAGTCTCTACACAATATTTCTTCCAATGCAGAAAAAAGCATTTCAAAACGCAAAACGTTTATTTGAAGAGAAAAAAGGTGAAAACTTTTGCGATCAAAATCCCTGTACAACAGTTTATCAGTTGGTGGAAGAATTGAATAAATGTTTGAAACGATAGCAAGACACTACCTTCTCTTATATTAACCTTGCCCTCGTATTGCATAAAAAAAAACCTTTGAAAGTGCTTCACTCTCAAAGGTTCTAATTTTCGTTGTGCCCAAGACAAGACTCGAACTTGCACGCCCTTGCGAGCACCAGCCCCTCAAGCTGGCGTGTCTACCAATTTCACCACCTGGGCATTTTCAATAAATACCTTTACAAAATCAGTCCTCTATTGGGTTTCATAAAAGCCCTGCAAATATAGGATATTTTGTAGAAGTGCAACCTTGGTACGTCAAAAACTTCTGTTCATGGATTAAATTTGTTGGTTATCAAAGCGTCTTGTACTTTTAACACACCAAAAACAAAATGAGTAAGCAACTCAAAGCCAAATAAATTAATTATTGTAGAACCTTAAACAAGTGAAGATGCAAAAGAGAAATCTGTTTTTCTTAATAATTCTTAGTTTTATTTCAACGGGATTTAGTCAGAACACAAGTGAGAACAATCCATTTGTCCGCTTTCCGGCCTTGAGTCCGGATGGCAGTCAGGTTGCATTCTCCTACCAGGGAGATATTTGGACTATGGACATCAATCAACAACGTCCGTATCGTTTAACCATCCATGAGGCGTACGAGGCGCATCCAAGGTGGAGTCATGATGGCAAGACCATTGCATTTAACAGTAATCGTTTTGGAAACAATGACATATATACTATAGATGCCACAGGAGGCCGTCCTGAGCGTCATACGTGGCATTCGGCCAACGATAATTTGAGTGATTTCACCAGAAATGGTGATTTACTTTTCAACACTTTCCGTTCATACAATCAGATTGAATGGGATGCAGAAAACCAGGTTGTAAATGTAAAAGGAGGCACTCCTGAATTATTGATGGATGCACTGGGAAGCATGTCCGTTGAATCTCCTGACGGACGATTTATTGCTTTCGTTATTGGTGGCTGTCGTATTGATCGCGAAGCCTATGATGGCCCGGCCAACAAAAACATTTGGGTATACAATACTGAAACGAAGGAATACCACCAGATCACTAAGTTTAAAGGAAATGATTTCCAGCCCGTATGGAAAAATAAACATACCTTGTTGTTCCTGAGTTCAAGAAGTGGACGGTACAACATATTCGAAGCAAAACTAAATGATAACGGTCAAAAGACAGGTGATTTTACTGCTTTGACCAACTTTAAGGATGACGGTATCCGCTACCTTGCTATCAGTGCAGATGGTAAAACAATAGCCTTTGAAAAGCGGACTGACATCTACACCTGGAAGGAAGGCCAAAAATCCCCTGCAAAACTGGAAGTACAAATCGGAACCGACTACCGTTTTGATCCTATTATTCACAAGACTTATACGTCACGTATGAGTGACTATTCTGTATCTCCAAATGGCAAGTTCTCAGCATTGGTATTCCATGGTGAGATCTTTGTTACAGAAAATAATAAAGAAAAAAGTAAAACGGTAAGAGTTACGAATAGCCCAGCCCGAGAAAGAAGCGTTGTTTGGCTTAATGACTCTGCAATCTTATTTACTTCCGACAGAAACGGTCAGTATGACATTTTCATGGCTCAATCGGCGGATGAAACTGAAACTAATTTATACAAGACCTTAAAGTTTGATATCAAACAGCTTACTGATACAAAAGAGGATGAAGACAATTTAACAGTCGCTGCTGACCAAAAGCAGATTAGTTTTATCCGCGGAACCGGTAAAATGATCGTTGCTGAAGTCGAAAATGCAAAGATCAAAAATGAAAAAGTATTGGTTGATAGCTGGGGAGCACCAAGTTCTGTAAGTTTCAGCCCCGACAGTAAATGGTTAGCCTACAGTATGAATGATCTGGATGGGAATCACGAAGTTTATATTCAGGCCGCTGACAACAGCAAAGAACCTGTTAATATCAGTATGCACCCTCGTAAAGACAACTCTCCGGTATGGAGTCAGGATGGCCGAAAACTGGCATTCCGCTCTGTTCGAAATAATAATGACTATGATGCATGGTTCGTTTGGTTGAACAAGGAAGATTGGGAAAAAACCAAGGACGATTGGACTGAAGATGATACAGAAGAAAAAAAGAACGGTAAAAAGGATGATAAAGTAAACGATATTGTAATTGATTTCGAAGATATACACGAACGCATCGTTCAGGTTTCAGGACTTCCTGGCCATGAAACCGGTCTGGCTATTGATAAAAAAGGTGAGAAATTCTACTTCGTATCCAATGGCAATGGTCGTAATACTTACAAGGCGGATAAAGACTTGTATTCTATCAAATGGGATGGAACAGAGCTAACCCGTATAACCAAGGGTAACAGCAGTCCATACGGTATCAGTCTGGATCCAAAAGGTGAATACTTGTATATGGTTAAAAGAGGTAAACTTACCCGCATGAAAACTTCCGGTACGAAAATGGAAACCTTGCCTGTAAAAGCTAAAATGACCATCGATTATACGGATGAATTAAACCAGATTTTTGAAGAAGCATGGAGAGGAATCGATAACGGTTTCTATGACCCGAATTTTCACGGCCAGGACTGGGAAAACCTGAGAAAGCTTTATAAGCCTTGGGCTATGCAAGCCTCAACCTACAATGATTTCCGTGATATGTTCAACCTGATGCTTGGACAGGTAAACGCCAGTCATATGGGCTTACGTGGTGGTGATGATCGAACAGAAACTCAAAAAGAAACTACGGGACTGCTTGGAATTGATATTAAACCTTTGAAGAAAGGTGTACAAATCACAACGATCCTTCCCAATTCACCCGCTGATAAAATAAAGAGTAAGCTTTTTAAGGATGACATCATTCTGGCTGTAAACGGTACACCAATTACAAAAGACATTAACTTCTATTCGTTGTTTGTAAATGAAGCAGGCAACCAGCTTTATCTTGATGTTAAAGGGAAAGACGGAAAGAATCGGGAAGTTGTAATCCGTCCGGAATCAAGAATGGGTGATAAGCTTTATAAAGCCTGGAACGAAGAAAAGAAAGAGCTTGTTGAAAAGTACTCAAATGGTCGTTTGGGCTATCTTCATATTGAAGGAATGAACTGGGTAAGTTTCGAGCGATTCGAACGTGAATTAGCTGTTGCCGGTCATGGAAAAGAGGGAATTGTAATCGATGTTCGCCACAATGGTGGTGGTTGGACTACTGACTATTTAATGGCTGTTTTAAATGTAAAACAACATGCATATTGTGTCCCTCGTGGCGCTGTGAAGAGTCTTGAACAAGAAAATCACAATTATGTTGATCACTATCCTTTTGGAGAACGTCTTCCATTGACATCCTGGACCAAGCCTTCCATTGCCCTTTGTAACCGAAACAGCTATTCCAACGCTGAGATTTTCTCTCATGCATACAAAACTCTTGGTTTAGGTACTCTTGTGGGTGAGCCAACTTTTGGGGCTGTAATTTCAACAAGCGGTGTTGGTTTGATTGACGGATCATACGTTCGATTACCATTCCGAGCCTGGTATGTTAAAGGAAGTGGATTAAATATGGAAAATGGTCCAGCCGTACCGGATATCCTTGTTAATGAAGATCCTGCCGACAAAGGCAAACGTGAAGACAAACAATTAAAACGATCCGTTGAAGAATTGCTTAAACAATTAGATCAATAGGAAAATAAATAATTCTTAAATTTGTAAAGCGGGTTGGTAAAGCCCGCTTTTTTTGCTTGTTTTGAAAATCAAAAAATCAATTCTATGTTCAGTGATAAAGATGTTCGTCAGATTGAAAACAAAGGAATGATTCTGAATGATGTCATTTCTCAGATTAACACCTTCAAACTCGGCTTTCCGTTTATAAAATTAACAGCTCCTGCAACTCCAAAAAAAGGAGTTTTGGTCTTCAATGAAAATGAAATTGAAGCACTTTCAGCATATTATGATATTCATTATTCCGAAAAGGAAATTATGAAGTTTGTACCAGCCTCAGGAGCTGCCAGCCGTATGTTTAAGGATTTATTCAATTGTCTGGAAAAATGCAATGCCTCAAAAGAACAAATGGAGGAACATCTTGCCGACCAAAGTTTTGGTTCAGTATGGTATTTCTTTGAGCATATTCATGATTTCGCTTTCTATCCAGTTTTGAAAGATGTTATGCAGAAAAATGGTGAGGATATTGAAGCATGTTTAAAGGAAAGAAAACTTGTGACAATCCTGAACTTTTTACTTACTGACAAAGGTCTTGGATACGCAAGCTCACCAAAAGGGTTGTTGCATTTCCATAAATATCCTCAAGGCCCCCGATTATCAGTTGAAGAACATCTGGTTGAAGCTGCTGTTTATGGACGTGATAAGAATGATATTGCCCGCGTACATTTCACAGTATCTCCTGAACATATGGAGAAATTTAAACACGCTGTTGACAAACACAAGGCAAAGTATGAAGAAAAATATGGTGTTCGCTTTGAAATCGAATTCAGCGTACAAAAATCATCAACCGATACTATAGCTGTTACTCCTGAGAACACCCCCTTTAGAGATGATAATGGTGATCTGTTGTTTCGCCCAGGCGGACATGGTGCATTGATTGAGAATTTAAATGATCTAAACGGGGATATTATCTTTATAAAGAATATCGATAACATAGTTCCGGATAGCCTGAAACATACTACATTTCTTTACAAGAAAGCTTTGGGAGGCTACCTGATTGAAATCCAAAATAAACTTTTCGACTTTTTGGATATCCTGGATGAAGGTACTGTTACAGAAGAAGAATTAGATGAAATCAGAGATTTCTCCATCGAAAAACTCAACCTTGAAGTTGATGTGGATTATTTCAACACCATCGAATTTATTGAAAAAGTGGATTATCTCTTCAACCTGATTAACCGACCGATCCGCGTTTGTGGAATGGTAAAGAATGAAGGCGAGCCAGGAGGTGGCCCATTTTGGGTGGAGAACGAAGATGGAGAACACAGTTTGCAAATCGTTGAATCATCTCAAATGAATAAAAATGATACTTCGCAAATGAAGCATGTATCAAATGCTACACACTTTAATCCTGTTGACCTTGTTTGTGGCGTAAAGGATTTCACTGGTGAAAATTTTGACTTACATGATTTTATAGATCCCAATACCGGTTTCATTTCGGAGAAATCAAAAGACGGAAAAACATTGAAAGCTTTAGAATTACCAGGTCTTTGGAACGGAGCGATGGCTAATTGGATTACCATTTTTGTGGAAACTCCTATTATCACATTCAATCCTGTTAAAATTGTAAATGACCTGCTGCGTGAGCAGCATCAGGCATAAAAACAAAAGGCTGTATCTATAATCGATACAGCCTTTTTCACTCAAATGGATCAAATAACACAAAACTAAATACTAACTAATCGGGTTCCAACTATTAACCCTTTGAAGAAAATTTCAATACTTTCGGTTTAACAAGCTTTTCAAAATCAGCATAAGACAAACGTATCAACTCAGTATGTGAACCAGCATTAAAATAGATATCCTCATCCTCTGTCAGACTTTGAGCAACATAAACATCCATTTCATAGAGGTTTCCAAATGGAGGCATAGCCCCTACTTCGCAACCAGGAAACTTATCTTTAAATTCTGATTCATTACAAAGAGAAACCTCTTTGGTATGCATAACTTCTCTTAACAAATTAAAGTTTACGTGGTATGAAGCTGGTAGCACAGCCATTGCCATCTGTCCTTCAATTTTAATCATCACAGTCTTTGCCATTTCCTTTCCTGGTATATGGGCATATGCAGCAATACGTTGACTGGTGAATGCTTTTGAATGACTAATTGTAAGGTACTCGACGTTGCTATTGTCTAAGAACTCTTTTAATTTTTTTACGGGCATACGGACCTCCTTTTTATAGTAATAATGTTAAAGTCTGTTTTCATTTTTGAACTGAAGAGACTGTGGTGCCATAATTAGTCTCGGTTCTTATAAAGATAATTATTTCACAGGCAAATTCAAAGAATGCATAAGAGTAAAATGGGATTAATCGACTCGTTTCTAATAAAATATTTCATTCCCAGGCAACTTTCTCATAAACACAACTGTCATATAATAGAAAGCAAATAAAAAGACTATTATTTATATAAAGATATGGTAATGTTAGTCATTCTGTTCGTGCTTTTCACATCTGTCATGGGATTGGGATTTTGTGAAAACTGGCGCAAAAAACAGATAAAGAATTAATTTCCATTAGATCTTACTCAAGATTATCATTAAACAGTGAGCTTATAAAAGCCAGGGTATATCCTGGCTTTTTTTTTATTCTGATTTTAACACTTTTATATTAACTTTATGGAAACCACAGCTAAACATAATCAATGAATAGATTTGTTATTTCCGCAATCACCATCAGTCTTTTGATATTTATGAGTGTGTGTTATTATATTTCCACTTCCTCTTTAGCCAGTAAAATTGCGAAAGCACACCAAAATAATAAAGCAATCCCACTTGTTTCTGAAACGTATTCAAATCTTTCGGAAACCAAAGCATATGAAATCCAAAAAGCATATGTTGAAATATGCCTGAATACAGAGTTGATTTCCGGTTACAAAGCTGGTATTACCACAAAAACAGGCCAAACAATATTGGACCTTTCAGAAGCCGTCTCAGGGGTTCTTTTTGTATCAGGAAACACAAAGAGAACAGAACCAATAATACTTTCTGATACTCGAAATTTGATGATAGAGACAGAAATTGGTTATACCATATCAAAATCAATCACCACAGTACTCAAAGATACGATCGAGTTAATGCACTACATAGATTCAGTTATGCCGGTAATCGAGCTACCTGATTTTGATTTTCAGAATATAAAAGAATTAAGAGGTGTTGATCTTATTGCAGCCAACGTCGCCGCTGGGAAATATATTGTTGGTACAAAACTTCCAATTGAGTCAGTTAACCTCAATAAGGTTAAAGTTTCTCTTTTAAGAAATGAAAGGCAGATTAACACAGGTATGGCTAGTGACGCACAAGGCAACCAAAAAGATGCTGCCCTATGGCTCATAAATTCAATTATTGATCATGGACATCAAATCGAAAAAGGACAAATAATTATTACAGGAGTTTTGGGTAAAATGCTACCGGCGGAAAAAGGAAATTATGCAGCTAATTATTATAATTTAGGATTGGTTGAGTTTGAAATTAAATAACAATCGTGATTTTCGCCCAGATATCCAGCGTATTTTGTACATTTAACAGTATTAAATCGGGTCTATACCCCTTCAAAAAGCAACTCATGTTCACAAAAGCAATCGTTCGCACACCTTCTAAAAGTATGGTTGATGGTCTGACCACTGCTAAGCTTGGAAAACCAGATTATAAAAAGGCGCTGATTCAGCATAAGAATTATATCAAAGCACTTGAAAAATGTGGACTGGATGTTACTGTACTCGAACCTCTGGAAGCCTTTCCAGATTCTGTATTTATTGAGGATGTTGCTTTATGCACCTCGAAATGTGCAATAATTACAAATCCAGGTGCTCCGAGTCGAAAAGGGGAAATAGTTGATTTAGACAAGGCATTGCGCCATTACTATTTTCATATTGAAAAAATTGATACTCCAGGTACAATAGAAGCCGGGGATGTTATGATGGTTGGGAATCATTATTATATCGGTTTGTCAGAGCGAACTAATGTAGAAGGCGCCAATCAGATGGTAAATATTCTGAAGAAACATGAAATGCGGGCCTCTCTGGTTACATTGGAACACATGCTTCATCTAAAAACAGGCCTGGCTTACCTGGAAAATAACAATCTGATTGCTACAGGTGAATTTCTAACAATGAATGAATTCGAAAATTTCAACATAATTGAGATACCAAAAGAGGAAGAATATGCAGCGAATTGCATCTGGGTAAATGGCAAGGTTATTATTCCTGGTGGTTTTCCTAAAGCAAAAAAAGTAATTGAAGATGCTGGATATCTAACTATTGAGGTTGATGTTTCAGAATTCCAAAAACTGGATGGTGGATTGAGTTGTTTGTCTTTGAGATTCTAAAGGGTCTAAGACACGATTTTAGACAACGAATAGAAAACAACGCTTCCTATCTAATTACAGGTAATTTAAGATACAAATATAAAATATCGGGTCTCAGACCCTCTGATTGTATGAGTAAAACAGCAGCAATTTTTGGTGCCACAGGTTTAATTGGAGGCTTTTTAGTTGAAGAACTAGTTGAAGATGAAAAATACGATGAGGTAAAGATCTTTGGAAGAAGATCCTGTGGTATCCAAAATCAGAAGATCTCAGAATACAAGATTAACTTCGATCAACCTGAATCATACAAAGCTCTACTTCAAGCCGATGAAGTATACATCTGCCTTGGAACTACTATTAAGAAGGCTGGATCGGTTCAAATGATGGAGCATATCGACAGGGATTATCCGATACAGATCGCCACAATAGCCAAAGAAAATGGAATTAAAGCTGTTGCTGTGGTTTCATCAATTGGAGCCAATGCAAATACCAAAAATTATTATACCCGGATTAAAGGTGAAATGGAAGCAGGTATCCTGAATCTTGAATTCAAAAAGACCGTTATCGTTCGCCCCTCAATTCTATTTGGTAAGCGTGGAGAATTCCGCTTTGGAGAATTAATCGGTAAAGGTATTATGCAAGCATTGGGCTTTCTCTTTATTGAAAAACTCAAAAAATACAAGGGCATTCATGGACGAACAGTTGCTTATGCCATGACTACTCTTCTAAACTCTGAATCGCAACAAAAGATTTTTGAGTCGGATATGTTGCAAGAATTTGAACAAAGGGTCTAAGGCCCGATTTTCATTTATCTGTACTTAGCCCCTTCCAGCTTTTTCGATCAACCGATCTCCCTCATCCTCAGCTTTCTTTTTAAGCTTTTGGGCTTCGGCTTTTGCTTTTGCTACACCTGCATCGGCTTTTTTAGCTGCTTCATCTTCAAGCTTCTTAGCTTTCTTTTCAGCCTGTTTATTCAGTTCCTGAGCACCCTTTTCAGCAATCTTCTTTTTGATGATATTCGAGCCAGCATCCTTAATCAGTTTATCGCCTTGTTTTTTAGCTTCAGCCCTGATTTTATCAGCATTGGTCTTGGCCGCTTTTTCAATTTCACCGGCTGTTTTCTGAGCTGCTGTAATCAGTTGTTTTCCTTTCTTATCAGCTTCAGTCAAAAGATTAGCTGCTTTTGCTTTAGCTTCTTTGATGGCTTTTTCTTTGGCCTTATCAAGCTCTTCATTAACCGTATTTACAACCTCCTGTTTAATATCTTCCACGATATTCTGGCCCTGCTCTTTCAGGTCAAGTTTAACAATCGGTTTAGTTATAGTACCACCAATCAAGGCATTCACATTCACTTTATCACCTAACTTAACATCAACACCTTTTGTTTTAGCACTGCTCAATAAATTATCCAGGGCCTGGTTTGCAGCACCACCAAATTGTGATCTTGGTATTTCAAACACCATTGTATAATCCAGCGTCTGATCGATTCCTTGCTTCCCTCCTATGGTTGCTTTGCTGCTTCCCATTTTCACATCAAAAGGTTTAACAAAAATATTACCATCCTTAATCTCAAAACTCAAATCAATATTGTTCAGGTCAAGCTGTTTGAATTTATCCATTTTCAGTTGACTACCAATTTCACTAAAAACATCAGCATTCTTTAACAAAACCTGTTGTGTCATCAATTTACCATTAGAACTAATTGAACTTAATACCGGCATCATATTATGATCAAGAACACAACTGTAATTTGAGATAGCAGCTGAAAAATCACCGCTGCATTTTTCAGCAATCGGAATCATCTGCTTTATTGTATTAAATGCTTCAAATGTCTTTGAAATATTAAAGTTATTAATTCCAAAATCGAAGTCGATAACAGGCTTTGTGATATCTTTTGTATCATATCCCCCATTCATGGTAATGCTACCATCCAGCATATTCATTTGTACTTCTTCCATGCTCACCTTGCTGTCTTTAACAAGGATCAAACCATTCAGGTTTTCAATTTCCAGGTTATCATAAATGACTTTACCAATTTTTGACTGTAGTTTGAAATCGATATTCGCAGGAACTTCAAAAACCGATAATCCGTTTTCGGTAGCTATTTCCCCCTCTTCAGTTTCATTTGTAGCAGTCTCTTCATCAGCCGGCATCAATTCATTAATATTTAGAAGTGTTGAATTCAATGTGAAATCGCCTCTCAAAACATCATCCTTTATTGCATATGCCATATAATTATCGATATTCCCTTTCATCTGAATATCACTCTCTCCGATCTTTGATTCAAAAGCCTGCAATTTCAAATACTGTGGCGTGAATTTTAATTCAGCTCTGGAAATATTCATTCCCTTTGGAAGATCTGCGCTTTCATAGTTCATTTCCTGGATAAGAACATTCCCAACAGCCTTAAAATCGTTATATTTTTCCTGCTCTATAGAAGACATTTTACCATCAAACTTTAGGTCGGCAAAAACCTGTCCGTTAAGACTCACATCCTCTAAAGGAATCACATTTTTCAATTTATCCAAATCCAGATTGGCTTTTACATGTCCTTTTATATCAGGATCACTCATCGGAGTTTTTATTTGCATTGAAGCATCAACAGGATTCTTTTCAAAATCGATATGAAATTTCTTCAAATCAATCACCATATGATCATCAATTCCATCCGGATTATTCACATTAAGATCAATAGCAATTCTTTCTGCAGAACCTGGAAGATCAGGGTATTTAAACATCCCGTTATCCACCTTCAACTGAACAAAGTATCCAGGCATGGAGGTTTCATTGTATTTTCCTTTTACCCCACCTTTAAGAGCAAGATTCCCACTGGTTTGAACGCTTTCAAAATCCTTCATGAAAATTGCGGGAACCAGTGAAAGAAAATGTTTGAATTCATTTCGCTTAGCTCCGAACGTAAAATCCATATCAATATCATCAGCAGGCATCGAAACGTAACCATCAAGTCCTAGTTCCAACTCATTCAGGAATATCTGGTTCTCACGAAGGGTATATTTATAGTTGGCCAGATCAGCATCAATTCCAGCACTTACTTTTAATTGAGTTTTATTAAAATACTTGACTCCATCGAAAACCAAGGTCATATTATCTGCAGTCAGATTCGTATTCAGGATCGTCTGATCGGCTGTCATATCGCCAGAAAGATCCATATTTATCCCATTAAGGATAGTAAGTACATCCAAATCCTGATCATCATAGATCAAGGTTCCATCAATAATTTCAAAATGTTTGAGCCCCAGTTTAAATGAACTTTCTTCCGAAGGAACCTCAGGATCAGTTGAAGTTTGCTGGACAGCTTCAGAAGGAAAAGTCACATCCCAGTTCACCTTCCCTCCTTTCAGGCTTTTTGCAACAATGGATGGTCTATCAAGAATGATTGAATTCACGGTTATTTCATCACCAAACACACTCATCAAATCAATATTAAGCTTCAATGCATAAAATTGAGCAAGCGTATCCTTTTCAAACTCATCCTTACCTATCACCTTAAAATCTTCAATTTTGAATGTCAAATCCGGGAAGGAAGAGAAAATCCTAAGACTAAAATCGCCAAATTCAACTTTAGCGTTCAGGTTTTTATTAATCTCCTGTTTTGCAAGATCAACAATTTTCCCTTTAAAAATAAAAGGGGTAACAATCAGAATAAGAATAATAAGTATGAAAATTACGGCCAACCACTTTAAGAATTTCATAAGACTCAATTTTATTTTTTCGACTTTCCTTGGTATATGTCAAATTTAGAAAATTATGCTGTTTATTCTGTCAAAAGCTAAACAATCTGGCTTTTAGTAAAAAAAAAGTTCAAATTCACCACCCTTTTCAATTTATAAAGATTTTAAATTAACACGTACATACTTATATGCAAGGCCTTATACCCCCACAAACATATGCAATTATCATCCTTTCAGAATATTTAAGTAATGGCGGGCAAAATTCACGATCTTTACACAGAATAACCAAAAGAGATAAAATGAGTAAGAGTGTCACACATACATTCCATATCCCGGTAATGGGATTGGGATTTTCTATTGATACTCCTTTGAATGTGGCTCCCTATGGCATATCTTCAGTGATTTCACTGGTTGATGATATGCTGATAGAGAAAATGAGGGAATTCTACTCTAAGAAGATGAATATCCCCTTTGAGCCCATTTCAGCAAAGGAAAAGGACCATCGGGCAGAGCGGATACGTGCATATCTGGATCTGATGGATGAGATGGTTAAGCATAAGTTTGATGAAGTAAAGCAATCAGTACATGATAAAGGAACAGAAATCAAGAAGTATTTTGATATGTTACCTGACTTCTCAAAACTCAAAAAAGACTTTCATCAAAAAGTTCAAAATAGTCACCTGAAAGAAGCCTACGATTGGGTAAATGATCATCTCACAGCAGGGTCAATTGATGTAAATATCATGACCAAGTTGGACAAAGAGAATTATTACCAGGGTGAACAATTACCTGATGAATATAATGATGCTCACGCAGCACTTCGTGGTTTTGCAGAAAGCAAATTGGAATCATCACTTGTTCTTTCAGCTGGTATGAACCCTAGATTATACAGCTATCTGGAAAAGTTTGAAGACTTCTACCCTAATGTTTTAGGCCATATCAAGAAAAAGGTAATCCTAAAAGTCAGCGATTATCGTTCCGCCTTGATTCAGGGTAAATTCCTTGCAAAAAAAGGAATTTGGGTCTCTGAATTCAGAATTGAGTCAGGGCTTAATTGTGGTGGACATGCTTTTGCAACTGATGGCTACCTGATGGGGCCAATCCTGGAAGAATTTAAGAATTCTCGCGAGGATTTAGAAGTTAGCATGTTTGAGCTTTATCATGATGCTTTAGAACAGAAAGGACGTTGTTGCCCGGATGTACCACCAGAGATTAAAATCACAGCACAAGGTGGTGTTGGCACAGCAAATGAACATCAGTTTTTGATGGATCATTATGATCTTGATTCAGTGGGTTGGGGATCACCTTTCCTTCTGGTACCTGAAGTTTCGAGCATTGATGAAGAAACGGTTCAACGTCTGTGTGATGCCAAGGAAGAAGATTTGTACCTAAGTGGAATTTCTCCACTGGGAGTAAAATTCAATAACCTTCGCAATAATACACAGGACCAAATAAGAGACCGTTTGGTTAAGGATGGTAAACCTGGCAGTAGTTGTCCGAAACAATACGCCATGATCAATCCTGAGTTTCCTGGTAAACCATTATGTACTGCATCCAAGCGTTATCAGAAACTGAAGATTGATGAGCTGGATAAAAAAGGACTGGAACAGGTAGACTATCAGAAAGAATATGATAAGATCGTTGAAAAGTCATGTATTTGTGTTGGTTTAAGCAATGCCTCTTTAATTGTAAATGATCTGGATCATAAGATTGAAGGAAATGGCGTTTCGGTTTGTCCAGGACCAAATACAGCTTATTTCAATAAACGTTCAACACTTCAGGAAATGTCCGACCACATTTACGGTCGTACTAATATTATTGAACACACCGATCGGCCAAACATGTTCCTAAAGGAATTGTCACTGTATATTGATCACCTGAAATCAAAAATGGATGATCTTCCAAAGCCGATTTCAGTGAAGGATATGAGAGGTTTGAATAAATTCAAAAAGAATCTGGATCACGGAATCGATTATTATAAAGATTTGTTCAAGCAAAAGGTTACTGAGATTAAGGAAGACCTTTCTCATGATCTGGAGGTTCTTGAGAATAAACTGAATAAAATATTGTAAATAATATTTTAAGATATATGAATAAAAGGGCTGCATTTTCATGCGGCCCTTTTACTATATTGTAATATACTGAAAACAACTTCTACCCCTGATAATATTCCTTAAGTATATTAACATCTTCAAACTGCTTGTACACTTTTTCATAATTCCGGCTAGCCCTCTTATCCGGATCGATTGGAATATGTTGAAATACAATTTTACGATACTGCCAGTTGTTGATATAGCTCCAGTAAGCCGTAGTGAAATTTCGGGTATTGAACCAGGTAATAGCAAACTTCCGTCTCAACTCCCACTTATGATAAATACGACTCCAACTCACCCACATGGTAAGCAATAATTCATCCGGAGACATATTTTTCGGATAGATCGAAAGATCGAAGAAGTTATATCGCTCCCAATCTTTAGGATAGTCTTTAAATCGGATCCTATCTGTACCCTTCATATCCTCATACAATTCCGTTCCAGGGAAAGGAGTAAGAATTGAGGTTTGTACACTATCAACTCCAGACCTGTTGATATAGGTAGCTCTTTTCTTTAATGATTCCACATTATCATTATCCAGACCAAAAATAAAGGTTCCCAAAACGGAAATACCTGCCCGGTTAATTTTGCGAAAACGCTTTTTGTGATTGCTTACCCCAAACCGCAAGTTTAAAGTTTTTCGGGTTTCCTTGAGTTGTTCATCACCTTCTGATTCCACCCCAATCAGAATCACTTTACAGCCACTTTTTCCAGCGTATTTTAACACTTCCGGATCATCGGCAAAATTAAGGGCTGCCTGGGAAAACCAACGTAGATTCAATTTACGTTCGATCATTCCTTTAAACAAATCAACAGCATGTTTGCGGGAAGCAGTACTATAGCCGGTAATATTATCATCAACAAAAAAGACGGTCTTCCGTTTAATCGTTTCCAATTCAGCTAAAATGTTTTCCACGGGACGCATGCGATGCTTGGTTCCCAGAAAGCGGTGTACGGAACAGAAATTACATGTAAATGGACATCCCCTGGTGGTTTGAACAGCTGAGTAATAATACCCTTCATGGATTAAATCATGACGAGGAATTGGGATATCTCCCATATCCTTTACCACAGGTCCATTATAACGTTGCTGCAGCTTTCCTGCTTCAAAATCTTCTATAACTTTCTTCCAAATCCCTTCAGCCTCGCCTATCACCACACTATTGGCACGTTCCAGGACTTCATCAGGCATCATGCTAGCGTGGATACCTCCAAAGACTACCGGAATTCCTTTTTGTTGATAAACCTCATTAATTTGATAGGCGCGAAAAACACTGGAAGAATAAGCGGTAATCCCTACCAAATCGGCAGGTTTGTATTTAAATTCATCAAAATTCTCATCCAGAATTTCTATATCCCAGTTTTCAGGCGTTAAAGCTGCAATAATAGCCAGCGACAATGGGGGGAATTTTATGGATACTGATACATTAAATCCCTCCCGGTATTGATTAATTGGATTAATCAATAAGAGTTTTCTCTTAGGTTGCATTCTTTGTTGGTTAGTTAGTTGGTTAGTTGGTGCGATTAGGATGGTTCGTAATTACACGAACATAATTCATCATAACCTCACTATTATGACAATAATTTTCACGAAATGGTGCATTGGATATAAAAAAAAGAGTCATCTAATTATAGATGACTCTTTATATATGGATTGCAAATAATATTCCCAAATTAACTATTTCAATCACTTACCATATTATAATACAATAATCTTATTTTTTGAACGGTAGTTCATACCAGCAACTTCTACGATATAAACACCCGGCTTCACACGGTTTCCATTCATATCACTTGCATTCCAATTGTATTGGTAGGAACCGTTTGTACGGAAATCCGAAACCAGTTTGTTTATGAGTTGTCCGTTCATGTTATAGATATTCACATCTACATTCTGAGCTTCACCAACATGATAAGCAATAGTTGCGGTACCATTTACCGGCACAGGATAAATAGAAGTAATTCCTAATGTTGACTCAGCATTAGCATCAATACCCATATAAGAAATCATATCAATATTGATTTCAGTAATTTCAGCGGGATACACCTTAATATCATCTATTACTACTTGCTCGTAATCTGCAAGGGTTGCGGTTATACTGTAAGTACCAGGCTGCAGATCAATTCCATAAAATCCATTTTCATCCGGGCTAATAATTTGATTATTGATAAACAACTCCACATCTTCCAGGTTTCCGTTTCCGTTTTCAGTTAATGTAACGGTTCCGCGAACTCCAGGAGTGGCACCTGTGTAGGTAAAAGGAACCTCAATAATTTCTGATTCACCAGCTTCATAAACAGCAGAAACACCAGCGACATAATCCGTACCATTTTCCAGGTATGGATATTGTTCTGCTTCCCAGGTAATATCATTGAATACAGGAGAAACCATGTCATCTAAATAAACATTGTAGCTAATAATTTCACGATTGCCATTTGCATCAACTTCAACCATTCGACCATCAGGATACTGCACAATCGCTCTGATATAATAAGTATTTTCGGTCAGGGTCCATGGCACCACATTACCATCCCATGAGCGACCATTGCTTTGATTCACATCTGCAAAAAGAGCAACTGGTTCCCAGGCAATCATAGCAGGCAGAAAATCATTATTCACTGTAATATTATAATCAAGCATATCAATTTCTGTCCAATTTCCCGCAGCGGCGTTAACATTCAGGTTTTGCCAAAGGATTTCATCTGTTGGAGTTCCGTCAACTACATTATAAATAAAGGCTTCAAACTGCATGGTATCAACCTCTGCATATGTGAAGTATTTAAGAGATATCAACTGACAAGGTGAATCAACAGTCATGTGAACACCAAATGCTCTACCCAATTCATTAACTGCAAAAGATGGATTCCCTTGCTCATATGACAATTCAACCATTCCATCAGCTAATTCCGGAGAATCCCAACTCACCACACCTGTTTGAGAATCAACAGACACGTTTCTAGGAGGATTAATCACAAGTTCTTCTGCATCTAAAGTAAAGTTGATATTCTCAGTTGTCTGATCAGCCGTAACAGCTACGGCTTCAATCCAAGCACTTTCATAACCATCAAGACTTGCGCTAACATCATATGTTCCTTCTCCAATTTGAAGCTCATAGTAACCTGTATTATCAGGACTAGCTACCTGAGATCCGGCAGAAATTATCACATCTTCAACATCACCACTTCCACCATCTAAAGTAACAGTACCGGAGATAACACCAGCCTGAGCTGTAGTTTCAACCATGATATCGTCGATAGTCCAATCAACACCTTCCACAGCAGGGATATTCCCTCTGAAAGCAATATACAGGTCAGATCCGGCATATTCAGAAAGATCAACTATCATTTCGTTCCATGACCAACCCTGATTCGGCAAATTCAACACCTCAATATATTCATCATCTGCAGGATCAGGACTACCAGTCGATATGTGTACAGTACAAATATCAGGTTCTCCCATCCACGAATAAAATGTAAGGGTTGTTTGCCCGGTAATATATAATTGAGGAGAAACCAACCAATCATCGTGAGCTTCACCATAATCTCCATAATATCGTGCAGACCACTCACCAGTGTACTCAAAATTCCATATCTGCCATCCCATAGGAGTTGCCATTTGGTATTGTGTCCATCCAGCAGGAGGACAAGTTCCACTTTCAAAACCTTCCTCTAAAATTGTATAGGTAATCTCATCCAACATATTATTTGGAGACTGACTGTATGTTGTTAAACTAAACACACATGCCATAAACACCATTGTAAAAAATCTATTCATCTGTTCTTGTTTTTAATTAATAGGCCAGATGGAACCGTATGATTAAAATTATTATTGATATTGTTTTTAATCATACTTGTTTCATAACCGTTTTGTTTTCAATTAAGGATGAGCCAAATGTATAACCTGATCAATATATTATATAATAATTAAGGTAGACAACTGGGGTCGTAGGAAAAAAACCGCATAGACATCTGGGGTCGTTTGCGAAAAACATATAATTAACAAGGGATTCAGAGTTGGCTAAAATTAAGTGATTTAAAATACAATTCATAGAATTGCTATTAATGCTATCCAAAACCTGAGCCTCACAAATAAAAAGCCGCCCAAAATGAGCGGCTTTTATCCAATTCAATCCATTTCACATTCTCAAACTAATAACATTGTACCCTTAATCAAAATATGAAAGCATTTGGTTTCACATCCTGTTTTCAGCCTAAGTCAGCTAAGATAACAAATTGGATACCTTTCCTGTTCTTTAATTTGAATAGAAAAAATATAGAATGATCTACTTTCATCAGGGTACATTCAAAGAACAAACTAACTTTTACTAATTAACCAAAAATCAATGCCTGAAGTATTATAGATATGCTATCTCCAGGCATTGACCAATTATAATATAATAATCTTGCTCTTAGATCTGATATTCAGTCCAGCAACTTCTACCATATATACACCCGGTTTAACACGATTACCATTCATGTCAGTAACATTCCAATCGTATTGGTAAGAACCACTTGTTCGGAAATCAGAAACCAGTTTATTCACAAGTTGACCATTCATATTATAGATGTTCACATCAATATTCTGAGCATCACCAACCTGGTATGCAATGGTAGCATGTCCATTTACAGGCACCGGATAGACTGAAGTTATTCCGGTAACTTCCTTAACATTATCCAAAACACCCATATATGAGATCATATCAATGTTAATTTCCGTCTTTTCAGCAGGATTCACAATAACATCCTCAATAACAACTTGTTCATAATTTTCGATAGTAGCCGTAACAGAGTATGCTCCAGGTTCGAGGTTGATACTAAATAAACCGTTTGAATTTGGAGTAATCGTTTGATTATTAATCACTATTTCAACATCATCAAAATTCCCATTACCATTTTCTGATAAAGTAACAAATCCTTTGATACCAGGAGTTTCACCTAAATAATTGAACGGCACCTCGAAGATTTCGGATTCACCAGCTTCATAAACTGCTGACACACCAGCTACATGACTTGAACCAGTTTCGAGGTATTGGAATTGTTCAGCTTGCCATGAGATTTCATTAAAAACAGGCGAAACCATATTATCCAGGTAAACATTATAATTGATAATCTCACGGTTACCATTCTGATCCACTTCAAACATGCTTCCGTCAGGATATTTCACAACTGCACGGATATAATAAGTATTGTTGGTTAATGTCCATGGCACAGAGTAACCATCCCATGCACGACCGTTACTTTGATTTACATCAGCAAACAATGCAATTGGTTCCCATGCAACCATACAAGGAAGGAAGTCACCATCAACAGTCAGGTTATATCCAGACATATCAACTTCTGTCCAATTACCCATTGCTGCGATTACATCCAGCTTTGACCAAAGGATCTCGTAGGTAGGTTGACCATCTTCCACATTATAGATAAATGCTTCAAACTGTAGGGTATCAATCTCACAATACGTAAAGTATTTCAATGACATTAACTGGCAAGGAGCGTTTACATTCATATGAACACCAAACGCTCTACCATATTCATTTACAGCAAATGAAGGGTCTCCATTTTCGTAAGTAAGTTCATCCAGCCCTAAAGCCAAGTCTGGAGCATCCCAGGAAACAATACCTGTATTTGCATCAACAGATACATTCTTAGGAGGATTGATAACAACAGGTTTAGCAACAAGTGTAAAATCATTATTTTCGACAGTTTGACCTGCAATCACCTCTACATTGGCAATGGCAGCTGATTCATATCCGTTAAGTTGAGCTACAACAGTATAAGTAGCTTCACCGATAGTCAATTCATAATAACCACTTGCATCTGGATTCACAGAAATACCACCTGCAGAAATCACAACATCTTCAATGTTTCCATTTCCACCGTCCAAAATAACGGTACCTGAAACAACACCGACCTGAGCTGTTTGCTCAACCATTACATTATCAATGGTCCAGTCAGGAGAATCAGTGGTGGTAGCCATACCACGGAAAGCTATATATATGTTTGAACCAGCATATTCGGAAAGATCAACATCAACAAGATTCCATCCCATGCCTTCATCAGGCATATTCATTACCTGAACATAATCACCATCAGCGGGATCAGGACTACCTGTAGAAACATGAATGGTACAAAAATCAGGTTCTCCCATCCATGATCGGAATTTTAAATAAGACTCACCTACAATTTGTAATTGTGGCGTAACCAAATAATCATCAGAATCACCATATAAATCACCATAATAACGAGCACTCCATTCGCCTTCAAATTCAAAAGGCCAAACAGCCCATCCCATTGGATCTCCCATTTGATATTGCGACCATCCCATTGGAGGCATACTAGCACCTTCAAAACCTTCGTCTAATATGACGTATGTACTTTCAGGATTAACATCAAGAGCTACATCAATAGTTAAGGGTGAAGTAGGATCGATAACGACATCTGTTTGAGTATAAGTCAGAAAACCAGGTGCTGAAATCACAAACTCATAAGTCCCCTCAGGCACTTCAATAGAATAAGTACCATCAGCTCCAGTTTGAGTTGTCTGCATTGCAATTGAAATGGTAGCACCTTCAACAGGTTCTAAAGTAGAAGAATTGGTAACCGTTCCCTGAACTACTCCATTTGTTAAAGTAACAAAATCGTCATATTCAAAACGAATATTCGGACGGTAAGTCAAGAACATCGGATTACCAAGTGCATCAGGATCAACATTTGTTGAGCCAAAATCAATCGCACTCATGTTCACACCAGCATCTGTACAAAAGAAATCACAACTTTCACCATTGTCACCTTCTGTATTCTCATCAACAGCAACCACAAGGTTCTTTGACTCATCATATTCAAAAGGCAAAGGAAGAACAAACTCCAACCAACCATCTACGGCATCTGAAATCATTGAACCTTCATACACTAAAGTAAGTTCCGACTGAGGCACCCAACCTGCAAGCACATCATCGTCAGTATGTCCCAAGTAAATAGAAATCTGATCATCAATAGCAACACCACCGTTATAATGATAATAGATTTTTTCAATTTGCTTATCAACAAGGTTCAGTTCTTCCGCCTTAAAGATAGATTGTGAATAAGAAAAAGGGTGATTCGGTACAACTGGCAGATGTTGATCAACGACTAAATCGACTCCGATCTCTACAACATTCTCAGCTAAGACATATCCGTTTCCACTAAGTTCAACAGTAACAACTCCACCATTGGTATTGATTTCAAAAACAACTGCATCCGCATCCGTATCAACAGGTGCATATTCAAAACCGAAGGCATATGAGCCTTCCATTGGGATCACAGTTGATGCATCAAAGTTTGTAGTGAATTCTGTACCTGACAAATCCGTAACCGAGTTAATGATCAAGTCTTCATTTCCCTGATTGGATAAAACAAAAGCATCGCCCCAAGGATCGATAGTTGATCCAACAGCAATTTCAGGGAATTGAGCGGCAGCCATATTCAAGTTGGCAGAAGGTCCTGCAGGGCCTTCATTGATATATACATTATCAATAAAGGTATTCTTCATACCAAAATCACTGGTAGCAGTAAATTTAATATACTTCACATCTGATGAAAGGTATTTTGAAACAGCAACCCAGCTTTGATCACCACTTTCGAATGTTTCAATATCCACTAATTCCACATAAGAAGAACCATCAACGGATGTATAAACTGTAAGTTTTGCAGGACTGTACGAACCATCATTATTCCACCAGACAAAGTGCAATTGAGGAGCAGTCGCTGCACTCAAATCCAATTCCGGAGTAATCAAAGATCCTTGAACATCGGTAGAATAATCATAGTTACTAAACATGGCAGCAAAGGCACCTTCAAAAGCAGCACCCGGCCCATAAGAAGTACCATCATCCTGAATCCATGCACCATCCTCACCACTTGCAGGATCTATCTGCCAATCTGCAGGAGGGAAAGTTCCTTCGAAACCCTCTTCAAAATAATTGTTGTCCAATAGATTTAGCATAGCAGCCGTACGCTGAAGTCCGGTTCGGGCTATACTTTCATCTTTTTCAGTACTAGCAAAGCAGAAATTAATAACTGCAAGCAATACCATCAATGTAGTTAGTCTTTTCATAATTTTTAGTTTATTCAAGTTTCTATTATTGATTTCTATTTTCGATCAACACAAGGCAACTCTTTAATTTTTTTGTTATAACGCCTATAATGTTAAGGTCAATTAAAAACTGCCAATGAGAATTAAAGGTCATCCTTGCGGTGGCCAAATGTAGAGCGACAATTTCACCAAGCCCTCATTTTCAACACCGACAATACGGGTCGCACTAATTTTCCATTATAGACATATGGGGTCGCCAAAAATATTCAAGGGGTCGAATTATAGAATTCATGATTATTTGGAATGTATAAATGTATAAAGCTATTTTTGGCAAGTTTGAAGAATGATAATCCCTTTTATAGATTATAACCTAGAAAAAAAACTTTAACTAAGAATAAGGTATGAATCAAACTGAAAGAAATCGTTCAACTGATAGTTTTATTTTCCATTTTTTTGATAGAAGTAATGGTAAACTCTTATTTACCTATATACGGTTTAACTAATCATTGAGGTGAATTCGAAAGGGCGTATGTATATCTCACATACGCGACAGGAGATGCTATCTTTTTAGAAGATTGATAATAGTCATTCTATTGACTCTATTCCTGATATTAATATCACATATAACAAACTACATTCGTATTGGTTAAAGCATAATGAACGGTGCTATATACAAAAAGTCCCGGACTCTACCGGGACTCACACCAAAAAACCAAACTAACCAAAACCCTAGTGTTCTTACCAACTAAAAACACCTTCACAGGCTTATGTGTTTTTTTGAACCACCAAAGTAAGCCGGACTATGAAATAGAATTGGATTTGATCTCTATCAGCTAGGTAAATAAAGGATCTGCTTTCCGGCTACCTGGTGATTCAATAATTCTATGTTTTCATATCTGGCAGCAAAACTACCTCATATCACCATGACCACCTAAAAATCACCCAATACAAAAACGGTCATTATTCATACACCACACGGACAAAAGCGGTCACTCCCCAGATATCACAACCACCCTACAACGTCACAATCCTTTAACACCAAGCTTTAACAGGTAAATGGAATTAACAATCTAAAAAATTCCTTCTGGACTCATAAAAAACATCATTTGGTCGTTTGGGTTTATTCAAAAAAAAACAGAGCGATCTGTTTTTTCCAATTTTTTGAATATAGTCCGAGGAACATTCCAATGAGAAAGGACATAATTTCAGAACTGACTCAACAAAAAAAGTCCGGCTCAAGGCCGGACTTTACAAATATTTTTTTTTTAAATCTTATTGAAGTATTCAGTAATACTATCATCGGGCTCAAGTCCCAGTTTTTTGCGCAAGCGATACCTTCGTTTTTCAACTGCATTTACTGAAAGATTAAGAATACGTGAAATCTCTTTTGTATCAAGCCCGATTTTAATATATGCACACATGCGAAGATCATTTGCTGTCAAGCCTTCATTTTTTTCCTGAAGACGAGCAAAAAAACCTGTATGAACTTCCTCAAAATGTATCTTGAAGTTCTCCCACTCATCATCCAGATTTATATTACTATCAATTTCACGAATTAACTGCTTGAGCATTTTTACGGTTTTATCATCCCCACTTTCTGAAGCCTTCTCCATACTATTACGAATGCTTTGAAGAATCTCATTCTTAGATACAATCTGCAGAGCACTCAGAGATAAAGCCCTGTTTTTATGTTCAATTTTCTCTTCAAACTGTTGCTGTTTCAATCTGGCGATTTCTTCACGAACTCCCATCTCGGCCTGCAATTGTTGATTTTCTGCCGTTTGATTTTCTATTTCAAGTAAATTAAGCCTCTTTTCTTTCTCAAGAATAATTTTATCCTGATTCAAACTCAGGTGTCTGACCCGATAGGAATAAATCATAAGAGTAGCTATAATCAACATCCCGGCGATAACTAACCATAGAATTATACGCTCATTACGCTGCTTAATTCGAAGGACATTAATTTCTTGTGTTTTTCGCTCCTCATCAAAGCGAATCTGTAATTCAGAAATTTTCTTTTGCAACTCAGTACTATTTAGTTCTACGTTTGCCTGTTCATGCTTATCGGAATAATATAAAGCTTGTTCGTAATCATTCAATGATCGATACGTTTCTCTAAGACCTTCATAAACAATGATACTCCGCTCCACATCCTCCCTGGAATAAAGCATATGTAAAGCCTTCTTGTAAAAGTATAAAGCACTATCAGGCTGATTAATTTTATTGAAGTAACTACCCAAGCTTAGGACAACAGATAATACTCCAGGTTGATAATCATACCTTTCGGAGATACTTAAGGAAGTCATCATATCTTGGTAGGCCATTTCAACCTGCCCTTTTTCCAGATTTACAGATCCTCTGTTATTATATACAGAGGATAGGTTCCGGAAATCATTTGTATTCTCAAAAACTGCAAGTGAATAATCTAAAAACTGCAAGGCACTATCATACTTATGTAATCCACTATAAACTAATCCAATATTTGAGGCTGTAACACCAATGGATGTACTATCTTTAGCTTTCTCATTAATTTTCAAGGCCTCCTGAAAAAAGTGCAGCGACTTTCTATAATCCTTATTTATAGAATAAAAAATTGCAAGGTTATTTTGAGCATGATTCACACCAGTATTATAACCAATACTATCGGCTAATTTCAACGCTTTATAATAGGAATCAAGAGCTTTAGGATAAGCTCCCAGTCGATAGTAGCTAATTCCAATCTCATTATGAGCCGATACTAGTTCGCGAGGAAATTCATTATCTTTAGCAATGGCAAAAGCAGTCCTATAAAATTGCATGGCATCAATATACTTTTCTTGGAGCAATTGAATACGACCTAATCCAAGTAAACATTGAGCTTCCTTTTTAAGGTTCCCCATTTGCCGGGCTAATATCAAAGCTTTCTCATAAAAATAGTCACCAATCTGAAGATCTACTGTCTCTAGGAATAAGCCTTTTTGGTATAATGCATCCAAAAGTTTTACATCATTTAACTCTGTTAAAGTATGGTTGATACTATCAATTGTATTTTGCTGTTGATCATTAAGATCCTGGGCCAGTCCATTTGTATTAAGAAGAAATGTAAATATTACAAATGATATAATAAATTTCAGTTTATTAAAACCTTTCATTTTCAATTCTATCGTATTTTCAATGCAAATTTAGTTAAAAAGTGCTGATCAATTAACCAGAGCTATAATATGAATAGCTTTTGAATAAGAAGAGTATATCTACCGAATCCAGAACTCACACTTTTCACTCTTTAATTGTAAAACGAAATTCAGTCCCCACATTTTCCTGAGATTCGAGCTTTATATATCCCCCCATTTGATCAATAAGACCTTTAACAATCGCCAACCCAAGTCCCACACCTTTAAAATGTTTCTTACAAGCCACATCCGTTTGCTTAAACCGCTCGAATACACGCGATTGCATACCCATTGGGATTCCCATTCCGGAATCTTTAATAAAGAACTCTGGATTATCCTTGCTATCCATCCTGAATCCAAAACTAATTTCTCCTTGTTCACTATATTTAAGCGCATTATTCATCAAATTGTCGAATATTTGTTTCAAACGACTGCTATCAGATTCAATAACCAGATGTTGGGCCTCCTCAGGGATTTTCAAATGAATGCTGATATTATCTTTATCCAGTTGTTTGCTGATTTGTTGATAATTCATTTTTAAATCAGACAAAAATGCATTCAGGTGAACTTCACTGGTGACAAATGAAATTCTTCCACTTTCTATTCTTGAATAATCGAGGATGTCATTAATGAGTTGAAGTAGATTATTTCCATTCTTCTGAATCATACTAACGAACTCATCTTTTTGTTCCTGATTTAATCCATCTTCGGTAAGTAAATCGGCAAATCCCATAATTGCATGTAAAGGAGTACGAACATCATGGGACATATTTGAAAGAAATATTGATTTCATTTTATCAGCTTCTACGGCTTTTTCCCGAGCCTCAATAAGAGAATGCTCATAATTCTTTCGCTCTGTAATATCCCGGCCTACCACTAATACTTTCACTGGCATATCAACAGATTCTCTGAAAGGAACAGCATTCACACCAACGATCATAATAGTCCCGTCAGCTTTCTTTACTTTTACTTCTTCATTAAAGAAACCTGCAAAAGACTCAAAATCTATTTTTTTCAGCCCATCTACATAATCGGGATGTATGAAGTCATAGATATTATTACCACGAAGATCAATTCCAGGCTTGTATCCATGTCCAAGTACAAAAGCTTCATTGTGAAATATTATTTCTCCATTTATATTAATAATCATTACATGATCAGGAATAGTTTCGAGCAGTGTTTGGTATCGAATAATATTCTCTTGTAATTTAATCTCTTGTTGTTTCAATTCTGTAATATCATAATCGATACCAATGATCCGTTTGGCTCTGTTATAGGAATTATACTCCACTACTTTACCATAAGAGCGTATCCACTTGTAATTTCCATCCGATTGACGGAACCTGAAATCATAATGATATCGATCATTATTTCCCTCCAGGCAAGCTCCATACTTCTCACTTATCATTTCACGATCATCTTCATGAATGTGCATCAACCAATAATTAAACATATCATCTTGAAGGTAGAATTCCTCCAATGAAAGACCTATAAGATTAGCTCCGCGTTCATTGGTAATATATTTATTGTCTGATACTATATGCTCAAATATCGCAATATCATTTGCCTCAAAGGCAACCTTTAGTCGCTCCTCACTAATTTGAAGTTTCTTAAGTACTTGACTCATCTCTGTAATATCACTACCAAAACTAATCCGCCCATTCGGTTTTCCTTTATCATCAAAAAGCACAGCATGTTCCCATGAAAAAATCCGTTCCTTTCCATCTTTTGAAACAATAATATCTTCGAAGGTTTTATTTACAGGATCCTTCCCCATCATCATCTCCGAATAAACCTTCTTTGCATCATTGCGATTTTTGACCGGAAGAACAAGATTGAACCAATTCGAATTAATTATTTTTCTTTCAGAATACCCTATAGTCTGGATACATTTTTTATTAATTAAACGTACTTTCTGATTACGATCCAAAATCACAACAATCCCACCAGCTATTTTGAGATAATTTTGAGCGATATCTCGATCACGTTTCAAGTGCTCCTCTACTATAACTCGCTCTGATATATCCCTGAAGATTCCCCAATACACCGGATCCAAATCATTTTCACCATTTACATATCGATACAAATGAGCACTTATATGTACGATATCTCCTGATTTGGATTTCAACTGTTTATCATATGCATCTGAAAATCCACGAACCCGAACTTGTTGAATGAGAATCTCTTTATCGAGTTTCCAATATTTTCGTGGAGTAAAATCACGAATATTCGTTCCAACAATTTCATTCCTACGATATCCTAACATTTTCTGAAATGCCTGATTAAAATCAAGAATTACTCCATTAGAGTAAAATTTCACATAAGCATCGGAGGCATTTTCATAAAAACGCTTAAACTCCATGTTGATTTTATTGGTGGATTGAATGAAATCTTCAACCATATCCAGCGTCCAAAAAACACCCAAAATCCCAACGATTTCACCGGCATCATTTCGTACCGGCGATTTTATGGTTCGTATTAAGCATTTTTTACATTTCGCTATATAGTCTTCCTGCAGGTGCTGAATTTCGCCTTTACTTATAATCCACTGATCATCTGAGCGATACTTTTCAGCCAGTTCAATTGGATAGAAGTCGAAATCTGTCTTTCCGATAATCTGTTCAGGAAGAATCCCCAAATCTTTTGCATAATTCTCATTACAATAGATATAAACACTATTGAGGTCCTTATAAAATATTTTCTGCGGTAATATGTTAATCAAGGTATGATCAAAATAACTCTTCAATCGGTTTATTTCATTAAAATATTCAAAGCCCCCTTCAGTATTCTTCATTTGCTTCATGGATTTGGAATTCTGTATAACTCTTGAAGATACTATAAAAATTGATAACAGACTAGTAATTAACTATCGTTCTCAAATGTTTGATATAAAATATACATACAAAACCACAACACTAAAACGTTTTATTAAAACACAAAAGAATATCCTATTTATCGGAATGCGTTCGTTGAAAAATACGCATCCATACACTCCACATCCACACCTATCATCCTATCTATCTTCACCTTAAAGTATAATAATAATTTTCATAGTAATATTTGCATTTCCTACTAAATCGGTTTAGCTTTGTTGGCATGACAAATAAAAAGATCACCCTCACTGATATAGCTAAAGAGTTAGGAGTATCTAAGACACTCGTATCCTTAGTGTTAAATGGCAAAGGAAATGCAAATGCCATCAATAAAGAAACTCAACAAAAAGTAATAAACAAGGCCAAGGAATTAAATTACAAACCTAATCAGGTAGCGCGTGGTCTGCGAACGGGAACAACCAAAACGATCGGATTGTTAGTAGCGGATATTTCCAACCCTTTTTATGCTCGAATTGCCCGAATCATTGAACATTATGCCGACATTGAAGGATATAGTCTGATCGCTTGTAGCTCGGATGAAGATGAAGAAAGGGAAAAGAAGCTCATTAGAATGTTAACGAACCGTCAGGTGGATGGAATCATTATGGCATCAACACTCCAGGAACCAGAGGCTATCAAACAATTAATTGATCAGAAGTATCCTGTTGTTCTTTTTGACCGGTATTTCAGAGAGTTGGATTGCAATTATGTCGGTGTTGACAATAAAGAAGCCGCTTTCCAGGCTGTCAGTTTATTTATTAGAAAAGGACATAAAAACATAGGATTCCTCACATTAACACCAGATCATATCAGTACTTTAAAAGACCGAAGACACGGTTATGTTAAGGCGCTTGAAAATTCAGGAATATCGCTTCAGTCGGATTTAATGCTGGAATTAAATTATGAGGAATTGAAGAATAAACACTACAACCAAATCAAAGAATTCATCATCAAGAACAATCAGATTACAGCGCTGTTTACAACCAACAATAGCCTCGCTGTAGGCTGTATGGAAGCCATCAAGGAGTTGGGATTAAAGATCCCAGATGATATTTCACTAATCACTTTCGATGATGTTGAACTTTTCAAATATACCTCTCCATCTCTTTCCTCTATAGCTCAACCCGTTGAAGAGATTGGTAAACAAGCTGTTTCCATTTTATTAAAACAGCTAAAAACCGGAGAATTGGAAAATATAAGAAAAGAATTAAAAGCCAATCTGATAATCAGAGAATCCTAATAAACCAAACCATGATCAAACAAATACTAACGATCTGCCTTTCCTGGGCCTTTGTGCTTGCATCAGCTCAGCAAAGCATTGAAGGAACCATCTCTTCCTCGGAAGATAATGCTCCTGTCCCCTTTGTAAATATTATTGGACTGAAATCCAATGTTGGTACCAGTTCGGATTTAGATGGAAAATACAAGATTAATGTTCCTGCAACAGAAACTCACTTGGTTTTTTCTGCTTTGGGATACAAACAAGATACTATAATTATTAAGGGAAAACAGATGAACATCATCATGCAATCCACAACTCAACAACTTGAAGAAGTAGTTGTAACAGCTTTGGGGATTAAGCGTGAGAAGAAATCGATTGGTTATGCTATTACCGAAGTAAAGGGCGATGACCTAAAAAAAAGCAGTGAAATCAGTGTGATTAATCAATTAGCTGGTAAAGTTGCCGGGTTGGAGATTTCATCAACCAATGGTGGTGCTGGAAATTCAAGCCGGATTATATTAAGGGGAAACAATTCCATTACCGGAGACAACCAGGCTTTGATTGTAGTTGATGGGGTTCCAATTAATAACTCCACTACAAGCAATTCGGGAGATGAATGGGGTGGACGTGATTATGGAAATGGTGTTTCTGATATCAATCCTGATGACATTGAGAGTGTGTCAATCCTCAAAGGAGCCAGTGCCAGTGCACTATACGGTTCACAAGCAATGGATGGCGTTATCCTGATCACCACTAAAAAAGGTAAAGCTCGTAAAGGCATTGGTGTTAGTTTCAGCTCCAATTCTTCGGTGGATATGCCTTATATCTTATATGATCTCCAAAACACATACGGAGCAGGACGAAACGGAAAATTTGAAGGAGCCTGGAACATGGTTGATGGTACTCCTGTTTATAATTCAGGCAATGACTTTTGTAAGGGAAGTTGGGGGCCAAAGATGGAAGGCCAAACCATCATCGATTGGGATGGTCAGGAGCGTCAATTCCTAGCTCAACCGAATAATTACCGTAATTATTTTCAAAATGGTTTGACCAGTAATAATTCCATTGGTTTGGATGGAGGAACAGAAAAATTCACCTACCGTCTGTCTGCCTCTGACCTACGAACACGGGATATCGTACCGGGGGCAACAGTAAACAGAACCAACATTGGGCTTAATCTTTCAGGTAATATCCTGAAAAAGCTTAAAATAAACTCCTATATCAATTATGTGCATCAGGAGGCGGTTAATCGTCCGGGACTTTCAGATGGCCATGATAACCCAAACCGTAATTACATCCATATGGCTCGCCATATCAGTACAGAATCACTGGAGAATTACTATCAGGATGAATTGGGGAATGAAGTTACATGGTTTCATAATTGGAGTTGGATGACGAACCCCTTCTGGAACATTGAATATCAAAGAAACGGAGATACCAGGGACAGATATTTCGGTAATATTTCCATTAACTATGAAATATCTCCCAAACTTAGAATTATGCTGCGTACTGCACCCGATTATTCCAACACCGAGTTCACCTATATTGATGCCATGAACGGCTTAACATACGGACTGGGGAGATATGGATTAAGTACAGAGGAGCATATTCTCATTAATAATGATTTCCTGACTACATATAATGATAAGATAAATAATGATATAAGCTACAACCTGAACCTGGGTGGAAATAGTATGTATTACAGGAAGAACAATGTAACTTCTCATACTGAAGGCGGATTGATCGAACCATTTATCTATACCCTTGAAAACAGTCGAAATCCGATCTATAACCGCCCTTATAAAATGGAGGCAGCAAAGAATTCTCTTTATGCCTTTGGACAGGTAGCATACAAAGACTTTCTGTACCTGGATATAACCGGTCGTAATGACTGGTCGTCGACTTTGCCAGCAGAGAACAACTCATTCTTCTACCCTTCAGTTAGTTTGGGATTGGTGTATTCGGAATTGTTCAGTGATAAATTCTTAAACAAGGAAATCATTTCATTTGGTAAACTTCGTGTTTCATATGCAGGAGTAGGAAATGATGCCGCTCCTTATCAATTGGAAACTACCTATGAAGCTACAAATGATGAAGGTTATGGGGTTATGGCCTTTATTGATCAGACAGTCCCGAATCTTGGCTTATTGCCTGAATTGGTTAACTCGTTCGAAATTGGATCGGACCTGAAATTCTTTATGAACCGTCTGGGTGTGGACATAACGTATTACGACACCCGTTCTCATAATCAGATTGCCAGTATGCCGGTTTCAGCAACGTCAGGATATCGTAATGCTATCATTAACTCGGGAGTCATACAGAACAATGGGTGGGAAATTCAACTAAATGCCACGCCAGTAAAGAAACCTCTATTTCAATGGGACTTGAATATTGGATACTCAAAAAATAAATCTGAGGTTATGGAGTTAGCGCCAAATGTTGAACGTGTAACGCTTTATGATCATTGGCGATTAACAATCGAAGCGCGCCCTGATCGTCCTTATGGGGATATTGTTGGATATGGCTTCCAAAGAGATGCTAACAACAATATTCTGGTTGACCAATATGGTATGATACTCAGAGATGAAGAACCAAAAATACTTGGAAACTTCACTCCGGACTTCAGTCTTTCTTTAAGCAATAATTTCAGATATAAGAATTTTACATTATCTACTTTATTACATGCCCGAATTGGTGGAGAAATGTTTGCCGGTACGAACATGTATGGTTATGGATACTCTGGAAACTTTGAAGAAACTCTTGAAGGTCGAGAAGAGTGGTATGCTTCAGAATCAGAACGTGAAGCTGCAGGCATATCGCCAGAAGACTGGATTCCAACAGGAGGTTTATTAATTGAAGGAATCTATAGTGATGGTACAATTATTAATGGCGAGGATGTTAGTGGTCAGGCCAACAAAACGTTTGTCGATCCTTATCAATACTATCAAAAATTATCGGACTGGACCAATGAAATTCACGAACCATTTATTTATGATGCCAGTTTTATTAAACTTCGAGAGATGAGTCTCTCATATCAACTGCCTAAAAAAGTTGTTTCAAAATTGAAAATGAAAGGAGCTTCAATTGGAGTTTATGGTAAAAACCTTTGGCTGATTTATAGCAAGGTACCCAATATTGATCCGGAAAGTATGCTTACAAATGGAAACGGGCAGGGATATGAACTCTACTCCTACCCTAACCGTCGAAGTATTGGATTTTCACTAAGTGTTAATTTCTAATCTCACAAACATGAAAAAAACATCTATTTTACTTATAAGTTCCCTAATCTTTCTGAGTATTTCCTGTGTTAAAGATCTCTCAAAAATAAATGAAGATCCCAATAATCAAAAAACGGTTGACCCTCATCTGGTTTTTAAGTTTTCAGTAAAAAGAGGAATGGGAAACTTTCTTACAGCATCGCATATGGAATACAATGGTTTGCACCAATACATGATGTATTTTGCCAAAAGAGGAGGTGTTGAACCAGGGAAAGAATACATTCAACCGGCTGGTGCCGATGGATTCTGGACGGAAAACTATGTGGATGCCTTAAACAACGCTCAGGTAATTATCCGAGCAGCAGAATCAGATCCTGCACTAAAAAACATGGCAGCGGCAGCCATAATCTGGAAAGTATTCCTGACGCAACGAATCACCGATCTTTGGGGAGACATTCCATATTCCAAAGCTTTCCAAGGTAATCCTGAGCTCGAATTCACTCCTGAATATGATACCCAGAAAGAAATCTACTATTCATTTTTGCTCGAACTCGAACAGGCTGTTTCTTCTTTTGATGAGACAAATGAATTCTTCACTACTGAATCTGACTTAATCTATGGTGGCAGTGTAGAAAACTGGATCCGCTTTGGAAATTCGCTTCGCCTTCGAATTGCAACACGCATAAACAAAGTTGATCCGCAATTATCTGCATCTGTTATAAATGATTTACAGGACGAACTACTTATTGAATCAAATGATCAAATTGCTTCTTTTCAGTTCAACAGCGTTTTTAATAAACCACTTTATGAAGCTGGCTTTATTCAATACGAACAAGGTGAACAGTATATTAATCCTTCTAAATACCTTGTCGATTTGCTTATCGAAACAGACGATCCCCGAAAGCCAATCATTGTGAACAAGACAACACTATCCAACCAATTTCCTTTTCTAGATAATTACAAGGGGGTTCCGAATTTATTACCATACAATAATGATATATGGGAACAGTATAACCTGGACGCATTACTTACGGGCAATCCACAGGGGCAATATGGTGATGTATCCCGAATTGGGGATTGGTACCTAAATAATGAACGACCATACCCTCTAATTACATATAGTGAAGTATGTTTTCTGAAAGCAGAAGCCGCTCTTAATGGTATCTGGGAGGGAAATGCTACAGATTTCTATATGGAAGGTATTCTTTCACATATGGAGTACATTAATTTGTACGCAAGTGAAGATCAAACAATACCTGATTTACTGATCACCAATTATCTGAACATCGATGGAACTATTACACTAGAAGATATCATCTCTCAGAAATACATACTGTTTGCGTACGAAAACGTCTATGAAGCTTATGCTGAATATCGCAGAACAGGTTTTCCTGTTTTAACAGATTATTTCGGACAAGCAATTGATGCTGATATATTCCCAAATCGATTGAAGTATCCTTATTCAGAGTTTAATCTGAATAGAGAAAACTATCAAAATGCAGTAGTAAGACAGGGGCCTGATAATAGCCAAACACACCTTTGGTGGGATATTGATTAAGAATTTAACTCAAAAACTATATTAATATGATAAAACAATTACTTAGTTCGTTATTAATCCTGGCATTGGGAGGGCAGTTATCAGCCCAAACACCCGCTATCAACAAATGCTGGTCGATTGATTATGAAACCTGGAATACCACCGACCAGCCAGCACTGTTTATCGACTGTGGCAACGATGATGCCTTTAATGTAGGCGAAGAATTAACCATGGAGTTATGGATTCGGGCCTATACGTTTGCTGAAAACAGAAAATTAATGGGTAAAATTGAATACCATGATCCCATTGACAACGGATATGTCCTTGGTTTCGAAAATCTACACGTGTATGCAGAGTACTTTAATCCCAATAATCAGCAAGTAGCTCGTCCGGGTGATGGCCCCATGCCTGCTGATTCTTCCTTTGTGCATATTGTTTCAACTTATTCTTCTGTAAGTGGGAAAATTAAAAACTATGTGAACGGATTTTTAGCAGGAGAAACCACCATGTTTCCTTCGGCTGCAATTGTAACTAATGAACGTCCATTTATTATTGGAAATGCACCCTGGGACTTGTTATCATACCAATTTTATGGTGACATGGATGAAGTCCGTATATGGAACACAGAACGAACCCATGAGCAGATTCAACAATATATGCATCAACAACTTCAGGGAAATGAAGAAGGTTTGATTGCCTATTATAATTTTAATGAAGCCAACGCTGATTTAGTTCCCGATGCCAGCTCCAATGGATTTGACGGAACCCTTTCTAATTTCGACCATGAAAGTACCTCATGGTCAGTTTCAGGGGCTCCAGTTGGAAATAGAACTATTTCTCAATTAAATATGATGGGAGCAGCCTGGTTCTCAAATCAGGAAAATGACTATGCAATTAGCAGTGATCAGGGTATTTCGATCTACACCGATATTCAGGATAAACAATTCAGAAAATATGTTGTCGCAGCCCATGATGGTGGACAAGGAGTAAGTTCGGATAATATTCCTGATAATAATCCGGAGGGTTTCATTCGTTCTGACCGTGAGTGGTATTTGGACTGTTCTGAGAATGTAACGGGTAATATCATCTTCAATTTCACTGAAGCAGCCAGCGGAGGGGAATTACTTCCTTCTACTGGCTCGGCTCCTCAATATGCAATACTCTACAGAGAAAATAGCTCAGATGCTTTTAAGGCCATCGCAACAACATCATTTATGATGCAGGATATTCTTCAGTTTGCTGAATTAGATTTAAAAACAGGATATTATGCGATCGGATATTCAACGGAAGAATTCTCTATTGATGATCCAACAGCTCTTGAAGAAGAATATTTAAAAAATGTTAGAATCGCTCCAAACCCTGTCAATGACTATCTATCAATCAAAGGATTACCTATAGGCACCCAAATTTCCATTATCAATATTAATGGCGTTTGCACCCATAATTTCTTTACACATTCAGGTTCTGAAAAAATAGATCTGAATCAAAATAGTCCTGGCATGTATTTTATCAGAATGAATTTTGAAGGACAACAAAGCATAAAAAAAATAATCAAAAAATAACTAACCCAAAACTCTGAATAATGACTAAAAGATTAACTACTGTTTTTATGTTGGCTCTGATACTTATCGGTAGCCGATCATGGGCACAGAATTTCGCCCTCGACCTGGATGGAACGGACGATAAAATAGGGATTATGGACAGCCCTGAATTAAATCCTCAGGATGCCCTTACATTGGAAGCCTGGATAAATGCCGAAGAATGGCAAAGTAGTATCTGGGCGGGTGTAATTATCGGCAAACAAGGAACCAATCCTGATAAAGGTTATTGTTTGACTGCAGGTGAAAACGGCAGAGTGGAATTTACTGTTTCTGTCGAAGAAGGTTGGAAATCTGTTTCAACACCTCAAATTCTTGGAACAAATGCCTGGTACCATATCGCTGGTGTTTATGATGGTACACAAGTGAAACTATATATCAATGGTATCCTCCAAGGCACTGAAGATGCTGAAGGGAACCTAACTCTTGGTACTGGTGTGGTAATGAACCTAGGAGATAACCCAACATGGCCTGGTCGATTCTGGAATGGAAAACTGGATGAGGTACGTATCTGGGATGTTGCCCGAAATGAGGAACAAATTCATGCCACAATGAGTACTGAGCTTACTGGAAACGAAGACGGTCTGGTTGGATATTATCCGATGAACGAAGGAGCTGGTTCTTCAACAAGTGATGTTTCTGGTAATGACAATGATGGAACTCTCATAAATATGGGTGATGATGCATGGGTTGATGGATTCCAACCCGTAACTGCTGATGTTGGTGTAATAGGTATTGCTTCTCCTTCAAATATTGGAAATGGTTTTACTTCGTCTGAAAAAATAAAAATCGATCTTAAAAACTTCGCAACAGAGGCTGTTTCTGGTTTTGAAGTTTCATATAAAATAGGTGATGATGATCCTGTTACAGAAACTGTAAACGTGGAAATTGGCCCGTTTGAAACCTATATCCACACTTTCACAGGATCCGAGGATTTATCAGGACTTAGTGATGTTGAAATTACCGGTTTCACTACTCTTGATGGAGATAATAACACCGATAATGACGAGTTGGTTGAGCTTATTCAACCTACTACCAGCTATATGCTATTTGATGCTGAACGCCACAATTACGGCGGCTATGGACAAACTCACACCAATCCTGTCTATATGCCAGAAAACTTAGGTGAATTCAGTGAAATTTTATTGCATGTAAACCTTGAGTGCCCAACGGGAGGGTGCGATCCATGGGATCAACCTGCAAAGGTTTCTATTATCAAAGATAGTGAATGGTTTGAACTGGCACGTTATATCACCCCTTATGGTAAAGCTTGTGGTGGATGGACCTGGGATATTACTGATTTCCGCTCTTTATTGATTGATAAAGTAGAATGGGTAAGTTATATACAGGTATGGGGTGCTTCAGGCTGGTTGGTTTCCATCGAACTGGAATTGGTGGAAGGTACACCTGATTATCCATTTGTTAAGATTGACAAATTATGGACAGAAGACTACTGGGTATATGGTGATCCAGAAATCTCTTACGATTTCCCTGAAAAAACAATTAATATTCATGAAGACACAGAGGCTGCAAAAATTCGTATGACCATGACTGGTCATGGTCAGGGGAATACAGATAATGCAGCTGAGTTTTCTGATAACACGCACTATATTCATGTAAATGGAGATCAAACTTTTGAACAACACCTATGGAAAGATGATTGTGATCAGAATGATTGTTCTGACCAAAATGGCACTTGGTTATACTCAAGAGCTGGATGGTGTCCAGGACAAGATGTTCAACCATGGGAGTGGAATATGGAAGGTCATTTTACAGCAGGACAAAGTGTGAACCTTGATTTTGTGCTTCAAGATTACACCAATAATGAGAATACGGGGTATAACGGAGGTTCACACACTGAACCACATTACCGTTGCCACACATATTTTATTCAGTATTCCCATGACAACATTCTGGATGTGGAGAAGAAAATTAGCAAGAATGAGTTCTTCAGACTTTATCCAAATCCATCTACAGGTGTATTTTCTGTTGAAATGATTAATGGTGAAGCTGTAGAAAATATTATGGTTTATAATATCAGTGGTCGATTAATTAAGGCTGTCCATTCCGTGAGTAGCAATCATCACGAGCTTAATCTAAACAACTTTCCAAACGGAATTTATATGATTAAGATTCAAACAGCTACAAATTCTTCTGTAGTAAAAGCTATTAAAAACTAAACCCATGAGAAAGATTCAAATCGGAATACTGATGTATGTTCTAAGCATGTTTTTTTTTGAGAATGCATATTCTCAAGTCTATCATGCTCAATCACCTAATGGACAAAATGTAATTCAATTTGAACTTTCGAATGGAAAGCCGGTCTATTCCATTGAAAGAAATGGACAAGCTATAATCAATACTTCATCACTGGGATTCATTCTCAGTGATGAAGATTTTTTAGATTCTGATTATATAATAGAATCTACGCAAACTCATTCAAAAGATACCACCTGGCATCCCATCTGGGGAGAAACAAATACCATCAGAGAGCACTATAATGCGCTTTTGATAAGATTGAAGCACAAAAGTTCAAAGCTTCAATTAAATATTGAATTCAAAGTTTTCGATGACGGGATTGGATTCCGTTATCATTTTCCTGAACAAAAGAGATTTATAGAAATTATTATCCACGATGAGCTAACAGAATTCTGTCTATCTGAAAACTACAATTCATGGTGGATACCTGATGATGCTGATACTTATGAGCACTTGTATCAAAACACTCCTCTAAGTGAATTAAAAGCATGTAACACTCCAGTAACTCTTGAAAGAATAGATGGAGCTTGTTACAGTATTCATGAGGCAAATCTTACGTCATTTCCGGATATGATGTTGGAAAACCTTGGTGATAATACGCTTAAAGCGAAGCTTGTTTCTTCTCCGGAAGGATATGCAGCCAGAATAAGGACTCCATTTTCATCACCATGGCGAACACTAATCCTTGCAGACTCTGCAGCTGACCTGATTACATCAAACTTGGTTACAAACCTGAATGAACCGTGCAAATTCAATAATACCGATTGGATAAGGCCCATGAAATATATAGGAATTTGGTGGGGAATGCATATCGGACGAGAAACCTGGGAAGAAGGCCCCAAACATGGTGCTACAACAGAAAACGCAAAACAATATATCGATTTCGCCGCAGATAATAACATTCAAGCCGTCCTTTTCGAAGGATGGAACAAAGGCTGGGACACCTGGCATACTGATAAAAACATTCAAAACTTCATCGAACCTGCTTCAGACTTTGATCTCACAGAAGTAGCAAGATACGCACAGGAAAAAGGTGTTGAAATAATTGGTCATCATGAAACCGGCGGAAACATTCCGGAATATGAGAACCAATTAGATTCGGCTTTCAAGCTGTACAAATCATTGGGTATTGATGTCGTAAAAACCGGTTATGCTGGTCGGATTTACCCTGAAGGAAATCACAAACATGGCCAGATGATGGTTGAGCATTACCGAAAAGTACTTGAAACTGCAGCCAGATACGAAATCATGATTGATGCTCATGAACCTATTAAAGCTACTGGTTTGAGGCGAACCTATCCAAATATGATGACTCGTGAAGGTGCCCGCGGTATGGAATGGAATGCATGGAGTGAAGGAAATCCTCCGGAACATACGGTTGTTCTGCCTTTTACCCGTTGTTTGGGTGGCCCGTTAGATTATACTCCTGGCATTTTCAATATTCAATTCAGTGGTTATCGAATGGGGACGCGCGTACATACAACCCTGGCAAGGCAACTCGCCTTAATGCTGACATTATACAGCCCGCTTCAAATGGCTTCTGACCTGATTGAAAACTATGATAATCATCCTGCTTTTAAGTTTATAAAAGATGTACCCGTAACATGGGATGAAACAAAAGTTCTGAATGCCAAAATCGGTGATTATTTTACCATTACCAGACGTAAATCGGATGATTGGTACCTAGCCAGTACAACTGATGAAAATTTCCGTCACTTTGAAATCCCTCTTTCCTTCCTTGATACAGACAAAAAGTATATTGCTGAAATATTTGCAGATGCCATTACAACTGACTGGGATAAGAATCCAGCAGGAATTGATATTTGTCAGGTGATTGTTTCTTCACTAGATACACTTCCTGTTGTTTTAAGTAATAACGGTGGAACTGCTATCCGGTTTACACCATACAAAGGTGGTAGCTATGATGATTTATCAGACTTAAGATCTTTGGTTCCATATAAACTTAAAACCTATTCAGGCATTCCTATTCATGGCAAATTAAAAACTACAAAGCACCATGGGATGCATACTCAACTAAACTTGAAATATCAGCCTGATGGGGATTATACTGCTGATGGCCCTACGACCCTACTCGATGGCATTCTCGGTAAAGAATGGGATTATTCAAAACATTGGCTGGGCTTCAAAGGAAAAAATTTTGAGGCTGTAATCGATATGGGAGAGATCATCAATATTGAAAATATTCGTACAGGTTTTCTGAGGAATCAGGTTTCCTGGATTTTTCTCCCTAAAAGTGTGATCTATGAAGTCAGCTCTGATGGAGTTAATTTCGAACCTGTCTTGGAACAATCATTTATTGCAGAAAAAAATGCCAATGGCAATATGATCAAGGATGTTATTGCATCCAATATTAATAAGAAAGCCCGCTACATCAAAATAAAGGCTGATGCACTAAAAAACTGCCCTGAATGGCATTATGGCTTTGGAAATAGTTCCTGGCTATTTGCCGATGAGATTATGATCAACTTTGCCCCGAACTATTTCGATCAGGTTGATAAAGGTGTGTTTTTTGATAAGAAGAAATACACAGCAGAAACCATACCCACCTTTGATGAAGTAAAATCTGCTATTCCCGAACCTGTTTTGGAGGATCAGACCATAACAGATATGTATTGGTTTTGCTGGGAACTTGCTTTTAATAAATTAAAGAAACCGGACCAAAATTCACCTTTTGTCTCCAATTATATTGATGAAGCTTTTAATCCAAATCTCTTTCAGTGGGATACGCACTTTATGATCCTCTTCTGGAAATATGCACATCATTTGTTCAATGCTGTTGAATCTCATGATAACTTTTATCGTTCCCAACATGAAAATGGATATATCTGCCGTGAAATCAAAGAAGCTGATGGCCGAGATCAACATTTTGGAAATTTTGATAATACCATTAATCCACCTTTATTCGCTTGGGTTGAGTTGGAGACTTTCAGGATGACCAAAGACACCAATAGATTAAAAGAAGTTTTTGTGCCTTTGTGCAAATATGCAGAATGGTTGGAATTAAATAAAAAACATCCCGGCACGTTACATAATTTGTTCTGGCAAACCAACCTGGGATCAGGTATGGATAACTCACCTAGATACGGATCAGGTTGGGTTGATATGAGCGCGCAAATGGCTTTGCACTATCAATCGATGGCTGAAATTTCACAAATTATTAATTTACAGAAAAAAGTTGAACTTTTCGAAACCAGAGCAACCGAAATCAGTTCTCTTATAAATAGTTGGATGTGGGATGAAGACGATGGTTTTTATTATGACGTAGATAATCAAGGAAATAAGAACAAAGTAAAAACCGTCGCCGCATTTTGGACGCTTTTGGCAGGAATCCCTGATCAAAAGCAGGCTGAGAGTCTTATATCTCATCTTGATGATACCAATACATTTAACCGCCCTGTCCTCTTCCCTACTCTGGCTGCTGACCATCCTGATTATCATAAAAAAGGAAATTACTGGCATGGAGGTGTTTGGGCTCCTACTAATTACATGATTATTAAAGGACTCGAAAAATATGGATATTATGATAAAGCGAATGAATACAGTACATGCTATCTGGAAGTCATGAAAAAAATCTTTAAAGAAACTGGTACAGTTTGGGAGAATTACGCTCCTGAATCCATTGAACCAGGTAATATTTCCAAACCTGATTTTGTAGGATGGACAGGATTAGGACCTATCGCATTATTAACAGAGGATATAATAGGTATCCATACCGATGCCTTGCAACAAAAGATATTTTGGAATATCACCCGAAATGATAAACATGGTGTTAAAAATTTAATGCTTGGAGATAACCGGATTACTCTTATATTTATCCCGGAAAAACAACATGTTCAGATAAAAGCATCAAACGCATTTATTCTTCAAACCCGTTTTCAGGGAAAGAAATCAGAACACAAAATAAAAAGAGGAATATCTACGATATCCCTCTAACCTAAGTAGTTGAACCATACTAGTTAAATACCATATAGACCCCTATTTAACCAATGGTTACCGGTCGCCTTGAGGCGACCGGATTTTATACTTAACCCAAAAATTCAAATCAATTCTTATTACTTACATGACATGAGAATTGAATAATAGTATGCATCTCTATTTGTTTTTTTGTAACCGATCAATTATTTATTCACACACGTTATAAATAACTCATTAACACCCTCCTTTTCACCACCTTCCCTAACATATACATATATCCATCCATACTCTATTATTATCTTCTCGCATTGACACTCGTAAATTGAGTGCATATTTCGATTAATCATCTTATATTTTCCCATATCTTTGCCTTAATTTTTTCACAAAAAACATCTATTTTTTCATGCTTTTCAATTCTATATCATTCGTTATATTTTTCCCAATAGTTATAATACTATATTACTTAATACCACATAAATACAGATGGATATTACTGCTGGCTGCCAGCTATTTCTTCTACATGTCATGGAAACCTGCGTACATCTTTCTTATCATTTTTTCAACAATGGTGGATTATTTTTGTGCGCTAAAAATGGAGAAGACTCCTGATCTTAGTAGACGAAAGATCTATTTAATAATAAGCATGGTTACTAATCTTGGTCTTTTATTCTCTTTTAAGTATTATAACTTTTTTGCTTTTAGTACCAATGAATTGTTTTCTACACTGGATATTGCTAAGCAAATACCTGCATTTAAAGTTTTATTACCAGTGGGGATCTCGTTCTATACATTCCAGACCTTAAGTTATTCAATTGATGTCTATCATGGCAGACAAAAGGCTGAGACGCATCTTGGTTACTTTGCTTTATACGTTTCCTTTTTCCCCCAATTAGTTGCTGGGCCTATTGAGCGATTTGGTAGACTCACGCCTCAACTAAAAGCTAGACATACACTAACTTATAACAATTTCGTTAATGGTGCTCGTCTAATTCTTTTTGGCTTATTTGTAAAAATGGTTATAGCTGACAATCTTTCAGTGTATGTAGATCAAATCTATACAGATCCTTCTATTTATAATAGTCTAAGTGTATTACAAGGAATTCTCTTCTACTCATTTCAGATTTATGCCGACTTTTATGGTTATTCAACCATTGCTATAGGAAGTGCACTGATAATGGGTATTAACCTGATGGACAATTTCAAAACCCCTTATCTGGCAAAAAACATAGGTGAGTTTTGGCAACGATGGCATATCTCCCTTTCAACATGGTTCCGTGATTATTTATATATCCCAGCTGGGGGGAATAGAGTACCTAAATCCAGGTGGTTCATAAATATCATGCTGGTTTTTACTGTAAGTGGTTTATGGCACGGAGCTAATTGGACATTTATTTTCTGGGGAGCACTATATGGTGTTGTATATTTTGCAGAAAGAATTTTCAATCAAATATTTAATCTAAAATTAGACGCAAAGCCATTTTCAGTTTTACATATTTTCCTAGCTCTTAAAAACTTCACCTTCGTAACTCTTATTTGGGTTTTCTTTAGAAGTCAGAGTGTTTCTGAAGCTGTAGATATTTTCAAAGCTCTGATTTACAATATGGATATAGCAGACAATTTCCTTGTAAATAGAACAACTTATTTAATGTTACTCTTATTTATAATAATTGATATTACAACTTACAATAAGCGAATCGATATGTGGTTAGCCACTTTACCAATTGTCATACGATGGAGTATCTACACATTCTTAATATTTGCAATTATTGCCTTTGCTGGTCTGACGAATTTCCCATTCATTTATTTCCAATTTTAAAATAGATAAAGCATGAAAAGTATAAAAAAGGTATCCCTGAAAATATTTCTTCTGGTTATAGTATTATGTTCATGTAACTGGATTTATACGAAGTTCTTCTATGAAAAAGATCTTTTGGAGCATACTTATCTCCGAAAGGAAATTAAAAACACTCAAGAATTTGATATTGTATATTTTGGAGAATCATCAAATTTCACTACTCGTGCAGATGATTTAGATAAACGACCTATTAGTGAGATAATTAGTAGTTACTTTCCAAACAAAAAACTTACTACTGTAAACAAGGGAGCTTTACATGCAGGTATTTATAAACACCTAATGAGACAAATACCTGAAAACGATACAATTGAGACCGTAATTGTCACTTTAAATTTAAGATCATTTACGGCAGATTGGATTTATAGCAAATTGGAAACAGCTTTACAAAAGAATGTTGTTTTACTATCCCCATATCCGCCATTGTTCAAACGTTTTCTACTTTCTTTCAAAGCATATGATATCAAAACTGATGTGGAAAGATCACTGCAAGTAAAAGAAATTTGGAAAAACACAGAACTTATATTTCCTTTCGATTTTGAATACTCAAATGTAGATGAATGGGACAAGGCTCTGGCAAATGGCAGTTGGAAATTAGCTGATGGAAACTGGGATTTGAAAAAAATAAATCTTACCTGTCATTATGTAAAAACATATGCCTTCCAAATTGACACCAATAGCAATCCACGAATAAAAGATTTTGATGAGATTGTTGAAATAGCAAAGGAAAGAAACTGGAATCTCGTATTTAACTTATTGGCTGAAAACACACACAAAGCTGAACAATTAGTTGGCGAGGAGTTATCTTTCTTGATGCGACAAAACAGAGACCTATTGGTAGAGCGATACAGTAATAAGGGATGTATTGTTGTTGATAATTTAGAAAGCATACCAGATGAGCAATTCGTTGATCAAAACTGGACTACTGAACATTACGCTGAAAAAGGTAGAAACAAAATTGCCAAAAATGTAGCTGAACATCTAAAAGAGATTTATCCTTATGAGTATACTTATGTTGAATGGCATTTCACCTATCCTGTAGAATTCTACAACAACTTTGACAATGATATATCTTGGAACCAACCACAGACACTAACAAAGGAAAAATCATTTTCAACACCATATTCTTCAAAAATAAATAAGTCAGCGCCATATTCATCGACATTTGAATATCCTTTCACAAAAATTCCTTTTGATAATAGATCGCAAATCAAGATTTCATGCGATGTCTTCCAAACTGAAATATCAGATGACGCAAAGTTGGTTGTAGAAATTTCAGGAGCAGAAGACAAATTTTGGTATGGACAATCTATAAATGTTATAAATCCACTAATCAATGATTGGATATCTATTGAACATACTATCAATATTCCTGAAAAATACAAGAACGGGGCACTTGTAAAAATCTTTGTAATGAATACGAATCCGAATCCTGTATATGTAGATAATATGAAGATAAATTTTTTAAAAGAATAATTTTGTCTTCACATTCTAAAAATAAATCGTTGTATCTACGGTATATTCACCTTGTATGATGTGATAAATAATATACGAACCAGTAGAAGGATCACCGTTGGAATCAAATTCAATTTTCCCGGAGGCTCCATCATAATCAATCGATCCACCAGACTCGATAATATTTTTTGCCTTTGCAAATTCATTAACATTTATCGTAACTGCATCTGAACTATAGTTTGCACCAGAAACTTCAGGCAAGTAGTATGAAACATCCTTTGGCTCATGTGTTTCTGCAAGAAGCATTGCATATGCAAGCAAATAAACAGCATCGTAGGTCTCCTGACAAAACTGAACAGGTTGTATACCATAACGTTGATTAAAATTTTCAATAAATATTTTGTTATTCGAATTTAAGGGATCGGGAGCAGGCTGTGTCCCTTGCATTCCCTCAACGATTTCAGGATGTGCATTCACTAAAAAGTCACTGGTAAAAGGACCGTCTGTTGAGAACAATAACGGACGGTATGAATCATTGAAATACTCACCTTCAGCCAAATCATGTGAAAATTTACTGGCATCCTGACTAAAAGAAACAAAATAAATCACTTCTGGTTTGTTCTGAATTAATTCTTCGATGTAGGGCTTAAAATCAAATGTATTCCACTCTACCGCTCTGGGGTATTGTACTGAACTTAGCACATTTCCTTCATAATCTTCAAAACTAGAAATAAATACTTTTGCTAATTCATTAGCATACGGATCATCCAAATAAATAACTCCTACTGTTTTCTTGTTTAATTCCTGTGAAATATATCTAGCCCCTAAACGCCCTTGATTATGATCAGAAGGAGTGGTTCTCCAAATCAAATTATTGTCTTCCAAAGTCGATACTTCAGGGCTGGTTGTTACACTCCCAATAAATAACATCTCTTTAGGAATACATACCTGTTCACTAACAGCTAAAGCTACACGTGACCATACAGGTGCTATTAAAAATAGTACCCCTTTATCATATAGTTCGTTGACAGATTGAACGGCTACATCAGCCTTTCCGGCATCATCCTTAAAGATTGGCTTTAAATCCCGGTTATTTATCCCACCATTCCTATTAATCTCTTCAATTGCCAGCATTATTGTTAAATTTCTTGTTTCTGCCAATGATCGAATCTCTGATAATGGACCAATTACACCAATCTCAATTGGATTGATATACTCAACCTGGGGAACATTTTCCTCCAATTTGGAACATCCCCAGACGATCAGAAGCACACTTACAATCAACACCTTTTTATTTTGTAACCAATTGCAGCAATTTTTCATAGGTTTAAAAATTATGTATTAAAGAAAACCTCACGGATCGATTAAATCCAGGAATATCAAAATCTCTGAATCCTGGGAATACATAATTTGAGTTCAAGACATTATTAACTTTAAGATCTATTTTACTCTTATGGTCTCCAAAAAACTTGGGGAAATGAGCAGAAATTCCAATATTGAATATTAAATATGCCGGTAATTCATACGGATTGATGCGATAATTAACTGGATCATATACAAAGCTATTTTGTATGCTGCCCAATCGTTTACCAATATACATACCATCAACCTGGATTTGACTATTAATTTCAGGAAAAGAATATGTTGAACCAAATTTGCACATCCACTCAGGATATAAGGATGTTCTTAAACGTGTTATCCCATATCGAAGTTCTTCTTTTTCTTCCAGGCTACGTTGGTAGGAAATGTTGATAAAGGAAAAACTATTTTTTAGATTCAGCCGCAATTCAGATTCCAATCCAGCTGAGGTAATCTCGGCAACATTCCCAGGTTTTATGTTGGATGCTTCTCCCATAGGTAATATCAATTCAACCTTATCATATACCTGATTATAAAATGCATTGATGTTTATATCCAAATGTTCCGACATTTTGGTACCCCATGCCATTTCATAGGTAATAGCCTTTTCTGGTTTTAATTCAGGATTACCAATCACATCCCCTACCTCTATATAATTTGAAAATAACTGAATTGGAGAAGGAGCCTTAAAAGAAGTTCCAACAGCTCCTTTCAAGAAGGAACGATCTCCAACCTGAACAACTCCGGCAATTCTATAATTGATTGAATTTCCATAAATATTATGAAAATCAAATCTAATCCCACTAGTTAGTTTAAACAATTTAAGCACCTTTGATTGTACCCTCTGGAAGGGATATAAAACACTTTGAAAGTATATTCCTTTATTCATAAACAGTGTATCTCCCATTTGGACACCCCGAACAGGAACAGGCTCAGAACCTGCCTTATGGATAAGATAGGTTTGAAGATTTTGATAGTCAAAACTCCCATCAAGTCCTAAAAACAAAGTGTTTTTACTATTGAGTTTATATTCAATCTTGGTTTGTAAATCGATACTTTTAACACCTACATCGGCAGTGATCCAACTCTGTTGGTCAGCGTCAGAATCCAAGCGATCAGCATCTGTAGGCTTTCCCTGAGCTAGCGTCACCGCAAATCTGATTTTACTCTTTGGACTGATCTTACGGGTATATTTACCTCTGCAAAACTGATTCAACAGACTGAAATTATTCTGATTGGTCAGAACGGCATAATCCATAAATTCGGCCTTGGTATTGAGATGCGAATGATTAAAATCAATGGTGAAATCTGATCGATCCGATTGATATTTTAGTTTTGCAAAGAAACTGACAGGTCTGGTAATATCATTGATTGAGTATGAATTTTGGTCATAAAAAGATTTACCAGGTATATTCACCGGAGACAATCCAGAGCGATCAAAGTCAGAAATGGAGCTTGCTATATAATAACTCAATTTCTCATTAATAATTCCACCGGAATTCACGCTCACCCCAAAACCTTTCATGAATTCCCCTCCTTCAATAAAGGTTTTAATATTTGTTTGCGAATCCAAATCCCCTTGTTTTGTTATTATATTTATGACCCCAAGAAATGCATTTGCCCCATATAATGCAGAACCAGGTCCTCTGATAATTTCTATCCGATCGATTGCAGCAAGAGGAATTAATTCAGGGCCAAGAAAATTCTCAGAACCGGGTCGATATGCAACGGACTGTCCATCAATCATAACTTTTGCTATTCTTGACATTGCACGCATACCTCCACTGATTCCTCGAATTCCCAGATTGTATTGCATATAATCATGGATTAGATAAAACCCTGCAACTGCTTGCAGAGCATCACCAACATCTCGATACCCCATTTGCTCAATATGTTGAGCTGTAATAACTGTCATTACAGATGGAGCTCTTTGTATTTCAATTTCTGTATCCGAAGCAGTAACGACTTTTATCTTGGTTAAATCTCGTAATGACAGTCCCATATCCTTGCTTGAAAGATCCGAGACCAAGACCTGAAAATATCCTGGATACAATTCATTAACTTCAAATATTGCATAATTGTCATCCAGAATTTCGAATTTTATTTTAGGAATTGTATCTTTTATTTGAACCACGAATATCCCGTTTTGATCTACAAAAATATCCTGTCCTAAATCAATAATCCCGAGATGCACATCTGCAACAGGTAATAGTGTTTGTTGATCTACAACCTTGCCGGATAAGGTCCGTTGCTGAGCCAATACCCCAGGAACCACCCCCATTCCGAACATCAATAAAAGGAAAAGCCAAGGTCTTCTTTTAAAATAGTACACTCAGTTTATTTTTAAGAATCATTATCTATGCACTAAATTTAATTATAATTTTCTGATGATACAATTTACATCTGAAGTCAGGGAAGCAATATTATGAATATGAATCCACATTTCTTTTGTTCTGATTATGTAGTTTTTCAGATTTTAAAATCCCTATCCTACTATCACCCCAAGTCATTCATCAGTCTATTCTATTTTTAAATATTTCTCAATCATTTCAAATAAATCCTGCTGGTTAATGGGTTTTGTAAGATAATCATCAAGTCCACCCTCCAGAATATTAACCAGATCCTTTGGCATATTATATGCTGTAACGGCAATTATGGGCAGATTAGGTCTAAAACTCTTTATTTTCTGTGTTGCAGTAATACCGTCCATCTCAGGCATAATAATATCCATTAATATCATACTTATGTCTTTATTGACCCTGGCAATTTCAATAGCTTCGAGACCATTTTTTGCCCATAAAATTTTCACGTTATTTGCAGCCAGAAGTTTTTCTATAATTAAATAATTGAAACGATTGTCTTCAGCTATCAAAATTGTAGCTCCTACTAAATCCAAGGCCTTCCCTTTAGGCTCGAACAAATCTCGGACAGGCATGTGTTCATTTTCTCTTAAACAAGGTATAGAGACAAAAAATGTACTACCTTTTCCTCTGTCAGATTCAAGCCATATTTTTCCTCCAATATATTCTGCGATATTTTTTGCCAGAAACAATCCTAAACCTAATCCTCCATATCTGCGGGTACTTGAGTCATCACCCTGACGAAACAAATCAAATACGATTTTTTGTTTTTCTATAGAAATTCCGATTCCACTATCTTTAACATAAAAAATTACGTTTTTCGAATCCTTCAGGAGATAACCAAATTCAATATATCCATGCTCAGTGAATTTGACAGCATTATTTAATAGTATTTCCATAATTCGTTGGAAAATATCCAGATCTATTTCTACCACTGGACCCTTTTCAACTTTTGCAGGTTTAAAGATCAAACTCAGGTTTTCTTTTTTATTCTCCAACATGTTGTTTTTAACAACATTATACAATCTTTGCATCTCAACATTCAGGAAATATATTTTATTGTTTATGGATAAGTTTCCTCCAACGACGGACGTTGCATTCATAATATCGTTAATAATTTCAAGCAACTGCTTTCCACTCGATTTAATCATCGAGTTGTATTCCTGAATATTACCTATAACACTTTCCTGCTCAATAATTTGTGAAAACCCAAGTATTGAGTTGAGAGGAGTTCGTAACTCATGAGACATCGTTCTTAAAAATACAGATTTCAAACGATCAGACTCCTTGGCCATTTCCAAGGCATTTATTATATCACTTTCATTCTTTTTTCTATCTGTATACATTTTCAATTGATCTGAAATAAATTCCAATATCTTCAAATCAGATCGATAAGATTTTAAATCTGTAGTAAAACTCTCACAAGCTATGATTGAATAATTCTCTCCTTCTAGCTTAATGGGTACAGCCATCCATATTTCGGGATACTCTCCCCCGTCGCAAATCTCCCCGGATTTTTGTAATTCAACAATTCCTGCTTTAGATAAAAATAGGGATTGTTGTTTTTTTATACTATAGGTAATCAACTCCATAGTGACTGGTGCAACTTCTAATAATTCTCTGCTAATAAAATAAGGCACAGTAACTGAGTCCTTTTCACTGTCATAGGTAGCAACAATGAATTCAGATATATTCATAAAAGTGGCCAATTCATCATATATAAATTCAAGAAAATCATTAATACTTTCGATATTATATAATGCATTTGATATATTTAATAAAATTTTTTGTGCCTGTTCTGCACGAATCCGTTCACTAACATCAACATCAGCCCCCCTGTACCCCAACAAATTACCTTCACTATCTAATAATGGTATCCCACTTGTCGAAAACCAAACTGATTCCCCGTTCTTACTAATGTTTCTGTTAACGAAGTCTCTGAATGCCAATTTTTCTCGAAAAACCTTAAAAGCACTATCTTTTAGACGCGCTCTATCCTTAGGGTGGAAAAGGTCATAAAAGTGGATCTTTCCCACAATTTCATCATGGGTATAACCTAATACTTTTTCACCAGCCTTGCTTGAATATATGTATAATCCTTCATCGTCAACTTCCCAAATCCATTCCTTTGAGTTTTCAGTAATTAGCCTGAATCTTTCTTCGGAAGTAGTTAGCTGTTTTTGTATAATTTTCAATTTACCTAGTTCCTTATCACGATCGTTCAACTTTGAATCCAACATTCTCACTTGATTAATCAGTAAGTTGATCTTATTAATTAACCCACTTAAAGATTCTTCCTGATCAGTTCTTTCCAGAGTAATAGAATAATCATTGTCAATAACTCTTTCTAGCTTAGAAACAAGTTGTGCAATTTGATTATTCAAATTATTTATATCGTCCATCGCACAAATAATTTATAATAAAACAAAGTCCATCAGACTAATCATGCAACTGAAATAGTAATTCCCAGTATGGTTACAAGTTCTCACTCAGAGCTTCATTACAAGATAATCATTTATTAAGTAAATATCCACAAAAGCCTGATCCATGACATTCAAACTCAACACATCAACTTATGATCCTTTCACTTAAGGCTCAAAACCAACATCAATCGACAACAGTTAATAATGCCTTACATGTATTTTCTATTTTCTTCAAAAAAACTAACAATAGACAATAATCATTCGTACTATTCGACTATTATCTCCACTTTTAATCTACAAATGATGCCCATTTCTCTGTTAAAGAACGAAATCATTAATTACAATTTATGTCAGGAGCATTCAGGCTACTCTAATAAAAACTGATCTTTCACCAGACATTAGTGATTGTGACAATTATACAAGTAATATAACGACACCATCCTTTAACCCTGTTTTACAACTTTTTAACCAACTCATGTGTATATTATGTAATACCTATTGTATGCAGATTCTACTGACATTTTTCCCTGCATTCCGATAGTATATCTAATGTAATTTTCACAGAAGCCCCCTGTAATATTTTGTAACTCCCTGTAAGTATTGTTTCCCAAAAAGCCACTTCTATATTTGCCCCTGACACAAACTCGTTGAAAATTCATTTTAATTATGGAAAATGATAAAAAGAAAGATCTGGGTGAAAAGCCTGAAGAAGAAATCAGAAAACTGATTGAGAAAAAAAAGGATGAAAATAAAGCCTTGCAAAAAATTCTCAAGGCTTTACAACCTGATAATGATCAAAAAGATAAGAAATAGAATCACTAACCAAGATATGTATAACTACAAAACAAAAAACAAAATGAGAAAACGTCTACTTTGGATGAATGCCATTATCGTAAGCTTGTTGCTAACAAGTTTCACGGCTTTATCACAAGCGTACACAGGCTCTATTGACCAGCCTGTTAATTACTCAAATTCCAGAACCGGAGAAATGCTATTTGACCAAATCAGCAACCCCGGTTCAGGATACATTATTGCTGCCGAATATACGAATTCAGCTAATAAGACTGAAACCAGTTTCGCAGCCGATGATTTCGTTGTTCCTGTTGGTGAAAACTGGAATATCGGATATGTAAAGGTTATCGGAATTTACCCTGATTTCCCAGGTGAAACTCCTGACACATTGCACGTGCGCTTTTACAGTGACAATGCAGGAATGCCAGGTGATGAAATTTATTCGTTTGCCGATGTAACCAATTTTAATGAGATTGTAATCAATTCTGAATACAACACTCATGAACTTGAGATTTCCTTACCAGAAACTGTTGTTTTATCCGAAGGTACATACTGGATGAATGTACAGGTGAAAGCTGACCAAAGTGAGAATGGTCGTTGGGGCTGGTTGGATTACCAGGGAAGTACTGTTGAATCAGCATACCATTGGAAGAATCCTTTGGATGGATTTGGTACAGGATTTACCGATTGGACAACTTCAGAGATGTTACTTTGGTTCCCTCCATACAACCTTGCTTTTGCCTTATACGAAGAAGGTTTTACAAAAGACATGGCTATTATTAATGTATCAGCTCCTGAAACCATGCCTGGATTAACGGCTGCTGAATCCATTACAGTTTCCATAAAAAATGAAGGAACTGAACCTCAATCTGGTTTGGATGTAAGTTACAAAATTAACGGTGCTGCTGCTGTAACAGAGAACATTGGGGCAACACTAATTGGACCTAATCAAATCTATGATTTCACATTCACTACTACTGCTGATCTATCAACTGCTGGTGCTTACGAGATTGAAGTTTCAGTTGCTTTAAGTGGAGATGAAAACACGGATAACAACTCATTTACAAAATCGATCTATAATTTAGGTGATATTTACCAAATAACAGATACTACAACAGTTACAGCTTGTTCAGGAACTTTTACTGATCCAGGTGGAATAAATGGTGATGTAATGGCTGGAATGGCTAGTTTAACAACCTTTTATCCTGAAACAGAAGGTGACCGTGTTCGTTTTACTTTCCTTGATTTTGATCCGGGTTGGTGTGATAAATTTGCGATCTACGATGGTGAAAACACTGACGCAAACTTAATCGGTGAATGGGAAAACACTGATTCTCCAGGAGAAATCACTGCACTAAATTCTACCGGTGCATTAACTGTTGATTTCGTTGCTTCAGGTTGGGATACAGGCCTTGGTTGGTCTGCATTTATTACATGCGTTACGCCAGCTGATGATGATTTTGCTGTTACAGCAATCAATTCAAACATTTCTACAATGTTTACAGGAACTGAGGTTATGCTTACAGCAGGAGTCTTAAACTTTGGTACAATTACTCAGGCTAAAGATGTTACATTCACAGCAAATGGTACGGCTATCGGAACTGTAAATACTGGTGATTTAGCATCCGGCCTTGCTACAGAAGTATCTATGCTTTGGACTCCAACCGTTGCTGATGACTATGTTATTGAGGCAAGTGTAGTTGTTGATGCAGGTACGGAAGATAACAACTCTCAAAGTATGGATCTTACTGTATTCCCTTTTGATGCATTTTATGAAACTTTCGAAAGTGGATTATTCCCACCAGAGGAATGGTCTTCCACTGAAGGCTCATGGTATGAAACTACTCAATCATTTGCCGGAGAATTTGCTGCTCAGGCATACATCCCCTTCGAAGCTCCAGAGGGCGATACTTTAGTTTCTCCACGACTAAACATTGAAGATGGTGCTACTCTAAAATTTGCAGCTGCAAGTGCTCCATGGTGGCCAGGCAATCTTGAAGTTCTTTGGATGGACGCTAGTACTGGTGAATGGCATCATTTACTGGAATGTGAATTCCCTATTATTGGATTTGAAACCTATGAAATAGATATGTCGGCTGCAGCTGGTGAAGGTAATTATGTTGGATTCCGTGCATGGTTTGATGATCCATATTCATGGGGAGGTCAAATAACTATTGATGAGGTTATGGGTGTAGGTGTTACTCGTTTCTTTAATAATAACGATATCAAATCCACAAGTCTGGAAGGTGAACAGTTTGTAAATGCCTTTGAAGAATCTGTTTTCAACTTTACAGTTAAAAACAATGGTTTAAATGAGCAGTCAGCTGGTACATATACTGTTAAACTAATGCAGATAACTGATGCCGGTGATGTGGAATTAACTTCAGTGGATGGACAGTATATAAACTCTATGCAGAAGATTGAATATGAACTTCCATATACTTTCGAAGAAATCGGACCAATCCAGGTTTATGCAACTATTGATTTTCCTGCTGATGATAATTTTGAAAACAATGCCTCAAATATCATCGAATCTATCGTTCTTCCTGGTGGATCAGAAATTGTAACAGTTGATGATGAATCTGATTATTCTATTGATGCACCGATTAACGTGTATTATGAAAACAGCTTAACCGAAACTATTTATACTTCTGAAGAAATCGGACAAGAAGGTTTAATTACTGGTATCAGCTATGATTATTCATATATTGAAGATGTTCAGGATGCTGCAGTAAGAATCTGGATCGGACAAACGGATTCCACAAATCTTAATGGACCAGAATGGACAGCACAATGGATTCCTGCAACGGAATTGACTTTAGCATATGAAGGAAACCTAAGTTATAATGAAGGATCTCATTCAGTATATATCCAGTTAGAAACACCATATTACTACGATAACAGTAATAATATTGTAATTATGACTGAGAAAATGATGGATAGTTATTATGATATGATGAACCGTTTCGCAGGTCATTTAACTGAGGAATCAACAACTCTTGGTTGGACGAGTATTGATGAAGTTCCTAATCCTGAAGATCCTGCTTCAATGGGTGGAAATGCTTCTGCAACTACCATTTCTCCTAATATCCATTTTGTATTCAACAATGATGTAACTACATTCAACGGTACTGTTACTGATGAAGCTGGAAACACTATAGCTGATGCAACGGTAACCGTTGATGGACTTTCTCTTGAAACAAATACGAATGCTGCTGGTTTCTACGAATTCACTCAGATTCCTGCTGCAACGTATAATGTAACGGCTTCCATGTTTGGATTCTATGACAAAACACAAGAAGTAAATGTTTATGTAGGTAGTACTTCAACTTTAGATTTTGAATTGATCGCTATTCCTACTTTCGCCATTAATGGTGTTGTTGTTGGAAGTAATGACCAAACTGTAGGCCTTCAGGGTGGAACGGTAACACTGAATGGTTATGATGTATTCGAAACAATGACAAATCCTGGTGGAACATTCTCTATTGATGGTATCTTCAACTTCGGTACATATACTCTTGAAATCTGGGTTCCTGGATACGAAGTATATACTGCGGAATTAGAAATTACTGAAAACACAGATCTGGGAACAATCGTACTGAATGAACTATATATTACAGCCTTTAATGCTATTGGAACTGACGAGGAAGATCTGGTATCTATCGTTTGGAATGCTCCAAATCAATTGGCTGAAGACGTAATAATTGATGATGACGGATCGAATGAAAACGGTTATTGTGCCGAGCCATATGAAGAAGTTTCATTAGGTAACCTTTTCGAAAATGACGAGATTATCACGATAACAAGCGTTGATATGTTCTGGGCAGAATACCAAAATGGTACAGCTATCCCTGTAACAATTGATATTTATAATGCTGAATCAAATACACTACTAGGTTCTTCTCAGGTATTTAACACAGGACTTGAAGAGTGGGTTACTGTTGATGTTCCCAACTTGACACTTGATGGCGACTTCTATGTTATGATTCATTGGGATGGAACAATAAGTGAGCCTTCTTCTTACCTGGGTACTGATTTTACGGAACCTAATGCGAACAATGCTTATTATTATTATCCAGATAATTACTTCTATAAGTTCGAGACTTTAGTTGGGTATCCTTGTAACTTCATGATTCGTCCGAATATAATGACCGAATCTACTCGAGGAGGTGATCGCTCAGTTCTGTCATACAATGTATATAAAGGTATGGCTGATGATGTAGCAGGTGTTGCTGGATGGGATAAGATTAATAATTTCCCTGTAACAGAAACATCTTTTGAAGATACAGAATGGCCTCCGGTATATACTGATGACTATATGTATGCTGTAGAAGCAATCTATACTGAAGGAAACTCAGAAGTAGTATTTACAACTCCTGTACACTATCAGGAACCAATTCTTCCTGTTGAAAATCTAACAGCAACTGATTCTCTGGGTTATACTATTGGTTGGGCACTCCTTGAATGGGATGCACCACAAGGTGGACATCCAATTGCATACAACATCTACCTGAACAATAGTTCAACTCCTCATGCAACCGTTACAGGTACAAGCTATACATTCCATGATCTTCCTGCTGAAACATATGCTGCTGGTGTTACTGCAGTATATAATTCAGGTGAATCCGCTGCAGAGGTTGTGAGTTTTACCATTACTATTGATGTTGAGGGGATGGATGCTGCTAACATTTCGGTTTATCCGAATCCGGCAACTGATTATGTCGTACTTGACCTTGAAGGATCTGCAAAGGTGGAAATCTTTAATACAATCGGTGATATAGTTAAAACTGTTGAGAACTATACGAGCGATATTGAAATCAATATCGATAATCTGGAAGCAGGTGCATACTTCTTCCAAATCACAAATAGTGATCATACTTCAATACAAAAAGTTATTGTAAAATAACAAAGTAGGATTTTGGTTAATCCAGATAATAAAAAAGCTCCCCTAACCCGGGGAGCTTTTTATTATGTAAAAAACTATTATATTTTTAACTTCTCCAATTCCGTTTCTATCACTTGGTTCATCTGCTTTCTCATCTCCAGCATTAGCTTCACCATTCGAAATTGAGCCCGACATCGATCAAGGTTGTGAGACTTACGATTGATCTTATAATAATGATCACCCTCCAGATAATCGGTTAAGAACCGTACGCCCATAATGAATGTCATATACATGGATGAAAGAACTAAATTTGCCTTTTCTAATTCGGTGAGAATACCTTTTGTTTCTGAAAGAAAGCCTCGTGTGTACGCTCTAAAATAGTCCATATTAAATCCTACTCTATCCAGGTCAGCCTCATCTTCTTCAGCTGTAGCTGTTGTTGTTCGAATGGAATCACCATAATCGAATAACAAGCTGCCAGGCATCACCGTATCCAGATCCACTACACAGATGGCTTTATTTTGATAATTGAAGAGTAAGTTATTAAGTTTAGTGTCATTGTGAGTAACACGTAAAGGAATCAGCCCTTTTTCGATCAGCTCAAACATCGCAATCATTTCTGATGCAAGAGATTCAACAAAATCGATCTCCGAACGGGTTTGTTCTACTCTACCCTTAACATCAGCTTCAACAGCCTTTCTGAAGTTGGCGATACGCCATTTCATATTATGAAAATCAGGAATAGTTTCAATCAGAGTTCCTACAGGGAATTTATCAAGTTTAAGAGCAAATTCACCAAAAGCACGACCTGTTTCCTGCACCATCTCAGGATTCTCAGCCAGATTAAAACTCTGTGAACCTTCAATATAATTCATCAGACGCCAGAAATTACCCTCATCATCATTTATATACTTTCGATCACCAGCACGTATAATCTCTATGTAATATTTCCTGTTCTCTTCCCGGTTTTGATCCAATTGAACTATATATCGACAAACTGCATCCATATTATTCATCAAACCATCTACATCCTTAAAGATAGCATGATTAATGCGTTGAAACACATATCGTATTGAAGCATCAGTTGTCACCAGATAGGAATCATTAATATGTCCTGATCCAAATGCTTGTATCGACTGTACCTTCCCTTCTATATCAAATTCAGAGACAATGGTTGAAAGTCTTCCGAAATCCACTTGTTGATTTCTCATGTTTTAAGTAAAGAATATGAAGCTGAAATTCAATTCTAATAACTAAAAGTCAGCCTCATATTATCATTTAATTGATTATTTCCACAAATTGTCAGGGTAGATGCCTTTTTCTACCAGTTCATTTAATTTTTCAACCACCATTGGTCGATCTTCTTTATAAGTAACACCGAACCATTTAGCTTCAGAAGTAAGAACTTTAACCTTAGCCTGTCCTTCCTGAATCAAACGATCCACTACAAAAGGAATATAGAATTCCGATTTTGGATTCTGGTTCTGTTCAGTCAGGAATTCACGGAACTGGCTATCCAGATGATCAAAGATTGAAGGCATAAAGCCCCATAAATTCATTGAGACTAAAGCTTCATCATCCAGACTATTATAGTTATCTTCCGATTCCATATAAACAATCGTTCCGTTTTCACGGTAGATTTTGGTACGTTCTGTTACCGTATCAAGATTACCTTCCTGGTTGATATTACAAACTCCACGAGATACCGAACCATGATCAGAAAGTGTGTTTTTAATATGGTATCCAACCATACTGTAACATCCTTTATCTTCAGGTTTCAGAGATGTCAGATAATCAGCGATTGATTTATATGCTTCTGCTCCGTAGAAATCATCGGCATTGATAACAACGAAGGGCTCGTTGATTTTTTCTTTAGCAACAAGAATTGCATGACCTGTACCATAAGGCTTTGTACGTTCAGGATTTACAGGAAATCCTTCTGGAATATTATCCAGTTCCTGGTAAACCACTTCAGTTTTGATATCCTTTGGTAAGCGATCGATAATCACCTCGCGGAAATCCTTTTCAATATCCTTACGGATTACAAATACCACCTTACCAAAACCGGCACGAATGGCATCAAATACACTGTAATCAAGAATTACTTCTCCGGAAGGTCCGATGCGGTCCAATTGCTTGATCCCGCCATAACGGCTTCCCATACCGGCTGCTAATACTAATAATGTAGGTTTCATCTTTATTTTTTTTGAGCCACGAATGCACGAATAAATTCATCTAAAAACGTGGCTATAATTGGGTTCATTTTTTGTCCAAAAATTAATATGACCGCGAATTTTGCAGATTATACTAATTTATTTATGCCACGAATGCACGAATTATTTTTTTCGAAATCCATGGCTAAAATTGGATTCATTTTTGTCCAAAAATTAATATGACCGCGAATTTTGCAGATTATACTAATTTATTTATGCCACGAATGCACGAATTATTTTTTTCGAAATCCATGGCTAAAATTGGATTCATTTTTGTCCAAAAATTAATATGACCGCGAATTTTGCAGATTATACTAATTTATTTATGCCACGAATGCACGAATTATTTTTTTCGAAATCCATGGCTAAAATTGGATTCATTTTTGTCCAAAAATTAATATGACCGCGAATTTTGCAGATTATACTAATTTATTTATGCCACGAATGCACGAATTATATTTTTCGAAATCCATGGCTAAAATTGGATTCATTTTTTGTTTACTAATTATAGTATTAATCAATTACTATAATCAGCATCAATTATTGATTAACCACGAATCAACAAATAATGATTTTATTCGTGCATTAGTGGCTAATTCAACTCTATCTCCACGTTTTCAGTTTATGACCTCTAATAGCATAGAAGTAGATAAACAGATAACAAGGAACCATAACCCAGTAGGCATCCTGAGGACTGAATACATCGGCCAAACCACCCCATGCTAATGGAAGAATTGCTCCACCAGAAATTGCCATAACCAACATGGCAGAACCTGTTTTCATAAAGCGCCCCAGGTTGTGAATTGCAAGTGGCCAGATTGCAGGCCAAACCAATGCATTAGCCAATCCTAAAAAGGCTACAAAAGTAACCGAAATCATATCCGATGTGAAAATGGCAGCAACAGAAAAGATCACACCTAAAATAGCGGAGACTTCCAACGCTTTACGTTGAGAAATCACACGAGGTATCAGAATAATACCCAGAATATAACCTACCACCATTGCGACAAGGGTTAGTGAGGTAAATACTTTTGCCTTACTAATAGAAATTCCAAGAGTAATCCCGTATCGGATAATTGTATCGCCAGCCATAACTTCCACTCCTACATAAAGGAATAAAGCCAATACCCCAAGAATCAAATGAGGGAACTGGAAAATATTAGTTTTTTCTGATCCATTACCATTCTTCTCTTCTTCCGGCTCATCCTCAATTTCAGGAAGTGGTGAAAACCGTATCATCAATCCTAACAACACAAGAACTGAAGTAATTACTATATAGGGAGCAATAACACGAGCTGCAAGTTCATCCAAAGCTGCCATTTTAGCAACTTCATCCATCGTCTTCAGACTTTCAACAAAAGAATCTCCATCTGACAAAATATAATATGCAAGAATTAATGGTGCTGCAGCTCCGGCAACTTTATTACAAATTCCCATAATGCTGATTCGACGGGCAGCCGTCTCACGTGGGCCAATTATAGTAATATAGGGATTGGATGCCGTTTGCAATACAGCCAAACCTGTTCCCATAATAAATAACCCTACAAGAAAAATTGCATAAATTCGGGTTTGAGCAGCAGGAATAAATAAAGCAGCTCCAACAGCCATAACTAATAAGCCGACCATCATACCATTTTTAAATCCTGTCTTTTTCAAGACCATAGAGGCTGGCAGAGCCATCACGGTATACGATATATAAAACGCAAATACAACAAAAAAGGCCTGAAAGTTCGTCAATTCACATGCAATTTGCAGGTAAGGAATTAAAATTCCATTTAACCAGGTAACAAATCCAAAGATGAAAAACAGTACACCAATAATAGTGATGGATAAGATATACGCTTTCTTATCCTTAATAATACTTGAACTCATATATTTCTTTCTTAAATACCGTACCGAATTTCATTCGGTACGGTAATTACTATTCAACAATAATTTCATCAACAAAAATCCAACAATCTTCACCGGCACCTTTATGCCATTCAGGACAAACACCAATGTTTTTTGCAATAACCTTAACGTAGCGAGCCTGTTTTCCATTCAGATCAAAAGTGTGATCAATACGTAATCGTCCACCTTTACGAAGATCGACATCAGCCATTTTCTTTCCAACAAATTCATACTTCTTACCATCATCAGAAATAAGAACTTCAACAAATTCAGGGCGGAACACCCAACTCAACTGACGCTGAGAAGCAGCAACCGTAACCTTTGTTAATTCAGTTTCTTTTTCTAAATCAATAGTGGCAATCATATCATTTCCTCGGAAACCAGTATAATAACCATCACGAAAATTAACAGAACCTGTAAGTCCATCTACCAAACCAAATTCGCCACCTTCTTCTGGGCGTGTATAACGAGCATCAAATTCTATTTTCTTAGCATAAGCCTTATGGATAAAAATATCTTTTTGAATGGTTTTCCCATGTTGTCCTCCATTGGTAAACAAGGCAGCTTTAATAATAGCTGTTTCAGCAACTTCAAGCTTACCGTTGTATTGAAGGGATTCTAGTGTGGGTTCACTACCATCAAGAGAATATCGGATATCTCCAGGCAACTGAGAAGTCAGTTCAACAAAAACTTTTCCATTTTCATAATTGGAATTAAGTTCCAGATTATAAACTGATCGAGCATAGTTGATATTCATTTTCTGAAGTGTCGGCTCATGTGCCTGGAATCGCTTCACAAAATCATCCCAGTTTCTGTTTTCGGCAGGAGACCAAACGACCTCCGAAAGTGCCATCATTCGAGGCATCATCATATATTCCACCTTTTCACTTGTTGGAATATACTCAGTCCAAACATTACCCTGAGCACCTAAAATATGCTTTGCTTCTTCAGCAGTTAACTCCTCAGGTATTGGTTCATAAGAATAAACCTTTTGAAGTGTTGTATAACCTCCAATAGCAACTGGCTCATATTCCTGGTCACCCTGGTAATGATCAAAATAACAATGCGTTCCAGGAGTCATAATTGCATCATGCCCTTGCTGTGCTGCTGCAATACCACCAGCAATACCTCTCCAAGACATAACTGTCGCCTCGGGAGCTAAACCACCTTCAAGAATCTCATCCCAACCAATTAACCTGCGATCATGCTCAATCAGAAATTTTTCCATGCGCTTTATAAACCAACTTTGTAGCTCATGCTCATCTTTCAAGCCTTCTTTACGCATACGTTTCTGGCATTTCTTACAATTTTCCCAACGTACTTTAGGGCACTCATCGCCTCCAATATGAATATATTGAGATGGGAATAAATCCATTACTTCCAAAAGAACATTCTCCAGAAATTCAAAAGTCTTTTCATTTCCTGCACAATAAACATCTTCATAAACACCCCAGGTATTGGTTACTTTAAATGGACCTCCTGTACAACTCAGTTCAGGATACGCTGCCAAAGTAGACAAACAATGTCCCGGCATTTCAATTTCAGGAATAACTGTGATGTAACGATCAGCAGCATATTGTACCACTTCACGGATCTCTTGCTGAGTAAAGAAACCGCCATAAGGAGTTCCTTCCGTATCAACACGATTTGAGGCTATTTCTGTCAGTTTAGGATATTTTTTAATTTGAATTCTCCAACCCTGATCCTCAGTCAGGTGCCAGTGAAACTTATTCATCTTATACATCGCAAGCATGTCGATGTACTTTTTAATAAATTCTACAGGAAAAATGTGACGACCTACGTCCAGGTGCATCCCTCTATAACCGAAACGTGAATAGTCTTCGATTTGTAAAGCTTGAATACCAAACGATTCAGATGGTTCAAGAGGCAATAATTGTAATAACGTCTGGACACCATAGAATAAACCTTTAGGAGAAGAAGCTGCTATTACAACAGTTTCCGGATCCACAGTCAGTTTGTATTCATCTTCTTTTTTAATAGAAGCATCCAATTTAAAAACAATCCCATTTGAAGCATCACCATCAGTAACCTGAACGGCAGCAGGTAACACCTGCTCAAGAGCCTCCGCTAAAAATCCAGCTACTTTTTTTACTTCTTGATTATTTTCAGGAACAATAATTTGAGTTTTTCCATCCACAGTAAAATAACCTTCGGTTTGAGTCATATTTACGGGAGCGGGAATCAGATTGACTTCCTTAACGGCCTGCTTTGGAGTACAGGCGCTAAGGAAACCAATAACAATTGCAAATGCAATAGATGCAATTCTATACATCATGGTTAATGGTTTGGGTTATTAATTAATATTTATATCTAACAAATACTTCCATTGCTTCATACTCGGCCATTCCCAATTCATTATAAAGAATAGCTGTGGAACGATTTCGTTCATCGGCACGTTGCCAGAATTCACGTTCATCTGCTCCAGGGAATAATGGCCGGTCTTTTTGTGATTGGTGTTTGAAGATTGCTCTTCGCTTCTTAAGAAGTTCATCGGGACTCAACGGAACAGCCATATCAACTTTTTCCAATTCCCATTCCTGCCAGGCACCACGATATAACCACACATAGCAATCCTGCATCCACTCCTCATCTTTTAATCGCTCAATCGCTTTGAAGATTGCTTCGAGACAAACACGATGTGTACCATGAGGATCCGAAAGGTCTCCAGCAGCAAATATCTGATGTGGCTTAATTTCCTGCAACAAATCCACTGTCAACTGAATATCTTCCTCACTCAAAGGTTTCTTCTTAACGGCTCCGGTTTCATAGAATGGAAGATCCATAAAATGGATATTCTCTTCTAACACACCAACATAGCGACATGCCGAACGTGCCTCACCTTTTCTGATTGCACCCTTAACATTTTGAATTTCTATGGGATCCACCTCTGCAGGTTTCTTATTATTTAAAATTGCTGAAACCCGGCTGAAATTTTTATCAGCATCCTGTACACCGACCCCAAAAATACCGGCATAATCACGAACAAAATCCATAAAACGAATGGCATCGTCATCAAATACGGCAATATTTCCTGAGGTTTGATATGCTACGTGAACCTGATGTCCATTTTCCACAAGGCGAGAAAGGGTTCCCCCCATCGAGATAGCATCATCATCCGGATGCGGACTGAATACCAGTGAACGTTTTGAGGCTGGAAAAGCACGTTCAGGTCGGGTTGAATCATCAGCATCAGGCTTTCCTCCAGGCCAACCGGTTATGGTATGCTGCAATTCGTTAAATACTTTGATATTGATGCTATAAGCGTTACCTTTTGTAGCCAAAAGATCACCCATTCCATTATCATTATAATCACGATCCGTCAATTTCAGGATTGGTTTCTTAACTTTCTGACATAACCACAAAACAGCTTTTCGAACCATACGTCCATCATCCCATCGACAAGAATCGACCAACCAGGGTGTTTTCTCACGAGTCAATTCTGCAGCTGCAGCTTTATCCAGAACAATCTGTGTATTGGGGTGATTCTGCAAGTATGTAGTCGGTACACTACCTGTAATTTCACCTTCAATTGCCTGACGAATAATCGGAGCTTTGTTTTCACCCCAAGCCATCAGGATCAATCGTTTTGCTTTCATAATTGTAGCAATCCCCATCGTAATGGCATTGCGTGGAACAAATTCCTCGGCATAAAAATCACTGGCGGCATCCATGCGGGTAACATGATCCAGAGTAATCAAACGAGTAATCGATTGTTCATCCGAACCAGGTTCATTAAACCCAATATGTCCGGTACGACCAATCCCCAGGATTTGTAAATCCAATCCTCCGAGATTTCGGATCTTCTCCTCATAATTGATACAATATTCAAAGATTTCCTCTTTATTTAGAGTACCATCAGGAACATTTACATTCTCAACAGGAATATCAATATGATCGAAAAGATGTTCATACATAAACCTGTGATAGCTCTGCAATGCATCAGGTTGCATAGGAAAATATTCATCCAGGTTAAAAGTGACCACATTCTTAAAACTCAGACCTTCCTCCTTATGCAAACGAACCAATTCATTGTAAACCGAAACCGGACTAGAACCAGTTGCCAGACCAAGCACACAGTTCTCTCCTTTTTCTTGTTTATCCTTAATCAGAGTGGCTATCTCCCCAGCAATCTCCAATGAAGCTTTCTGTGCCCCTTCTTCAAAAATCCTGGTTGGGATTTTCTCATACCTTCTGATGTAACGATCTTTAATACTATCTAATACCATAAAAAAACCTCCCTAAAAACTTATTTAATAACTTTTATCATATATCTAAATCTATAATCATCATATTTTAATGTATACTTTTCTAAAGCGCGAGCGCCCCAGCTGTCGTTTCCAGCTACTCCCATTTGCTGAAGATCGATATGCACCGCAACCAAATCACGGGCAATGATATCGTTCATATGTTTCCGATCCTGCTTTGTAGGCTGATCAAAATCTTCAAGGGTATTGTGTAATGCTGAAAAGCAGACTAATGGACTACCGGAAACTTCAATTCCATCACCTTTTGAATTGGTTAGAGTAAACCATCGGGTATCGGTTTTATAGCCATTTTCCTGAGGGCGTACATAAGGGTGATACTGATCTTTTACTTTTCCTGAATATACATCAACGGTAGCAGAAGATTTCCTATCCCAGTAATTTTCATGCGGTCCACGACCATACCATTTCAAACTATCATATTCCTTATTCAAAGCCATTCGCATTCCAAAACGTGGTAGTTCAGGGAATCCCTCTTCTGATAAATGAATCTGCGCAAATCTGTTTTTTGATTTTTCTTTTATCACTTTAGTATCATTCTGAGAAAAATCGAAGTCATATAGCAAACCACTTTTCACAACATCTTTAGTCCCGGTTATCTCTTCTTGACTAAGAATACGTCGGAAAATTTTAAGTTCAGAAACAGCACCTTTAAACTGTCGTCTACCTTTAACATATCCGAAGAAATAGTTTTCACCACTCACATCGATAGGAACAGCATTAGCAAATCTGAATTCATCCACCAGGATGCCATCTACATACAATTTGGCATACTTATCGAAAGAACTATATACAAAGCTTAGGTCATACCATTTAGCCGTTTCAAATTTGTAATCGACTCCATAATATTCATTTCCATTTAGAAAGAAATACATTGTTCCATCCCGCAACTCGAAATGTAACTTATTTGCAGCCCAATCTTTATTACTCCATAAAGTATTCTGACCAGAAAATTCATCAAAACGAACAGTTGCCTGATAGGTTAAACTACGGATTGGTTGTTTCACATCTAACTTATGAGTCAAATAATATGATTTATCCTTTCCAAATTCATATGCTTGATTTCCTTTTGAATCATTCACAAAAATGTCCCATTTATCAGTATTCACAGGATTTGGAATAAATATTTCTTCAATTTGAATTTCCCCGTTTGAATCCAGGTTATAATTCACATAAAGCTTCCCATTTAATTCTTTGAATTCATACACCAGTTTAACAACTGCATGATAATTATCCAGATCAGTCGCCTGAATATCAATTAAGGGTTGGTTATAAGAAGCATCCTTCCACAACTTACATCGTGATTCCATGCGGTTACCAAAATCATTGTCAGTAGTAGCTCTCCAGAAGTTAGGTTTAAGAGGCTTTTCAAGAATATTCTTACGTTTTATATTCAACGCTTCCATATAGCCTGTTTTCTTATTGAAAACAGCCTGGTATCCGTCACCCAGAATAATAATTGAGGTCTTACCATCAGCAACCTTAATTTTCTTGCTGTATTTATTTTCCTCAGATTTTGGAGTCTTAAAAGGTTTTAATTCAATTTGCTCATAAGCTACAACATGTCCTTCAGGAATCAAATTTTTAGCATCAATCTGCTTAGCATATATATTGAGCTGATAATCCTGACTATCTAACATTTCCACAGCAGATAGATCCAACTCAAATTCAGAGCTTTCCATAGGTGCAACATCAATCGATTGCATAACATCAGAAGCCAGTACCAAACCTTGCGATTTTAACTCCCAGCTAAACTGGAATTCTTTCAGGTTCGTAAAGAAGAATTTATTTTTAATTCTAATTTTGGTTGAATTCTTTTCCGCCAATTCAAAACCTATATTCTGATATACTTTTTTCACCTCATAGATTGCAGGATGAAGTTCTCTGGAAGGACCTACGATACCATTAATACAGAAATTTCCATCACTGGGTGTTCCTTCAGGACCATAATCGCCACCATAAGTATAGTATCTGTTCTCATTTTCATCAAAAGCAACAAATCCCTGGTCAACCCAATCCCAGATAGAACCACCTTGTAACAGGTCGTATTTTTCAATAACATCCCAGTAATCTTTGAAATTACCATTACTGTTTCCCATAGCGTGTGAATATTCACACATGATCAATGGACGTTTTTGGGGCTTGCTTGCGTACTTTTCCAAATAATCAATACCTGGATACATCGGACAATAAATATCCGTATTGCTTCGAAGTTCAGCTCTCTCGTAATGAACTGGTCTCGAATCATCTTGATCATGCAACCATCTGAAACAATCAGTAAAGTTCACACCATCGCCAGCTTCGTTACCCATCGACCAGATAATAATGGAAGGATGGTTCTTATCTCGCTCGAACATACGTTCAATCCGATCGAGATGAGATTCCTTAAAAAGTGGATTATTCCCTAATGTACGATCAGGATGATATCCCATACCATGGGATTCAATATTAGCCTCATCAATGACATAAAGGCCATACTTGTCACATAATTTATACCAATATGGATCGTTTGGATAATGAGATGTACGAACCGTATTAATATTGAATTGCTTCATAAGAAGGATATCCTCTTCCATTGATTCTCTGGAAATAACGTGACCATAAACAGCATCATGCTCATGACGATTTACGCCTTTAATTAAAACTGGTTTTCCATTAACCAAAAGTTGGGCATTTTTGATTTCTGAAGTACGGAAACCAACATTATGAGAAACAAATTCAAGGCTTTCGTTCCCTTTTCGAAGTTCAATAACTAATTTATAAAGATTCGGTTGCTCAGCCGACCATAACTTAGGCTGCTTAATAAGCTTCCTGAATTTAACTGTTCGGGTAGTATCTCCCCGCATAAATTTAAATTCACGATCCTCTTCATAAACAATATTCTGTTCATGGTCAAACAAAGCCACCCGAAGATCATAAGAACCTTTTAATTTGTATAGTTTCTCCACTTCAACATCCACCATAAAATTACAATCGGTATAATCGTTAATTAAGGGTGTATGAACAAAGAAATCACTGATATAGCATTGAGGGCGGGCATGCAAATATACATCCCTTTCTATTCCAGAAATTCTCCAAAAATCCTGACACTCCAGGTAAGAACCTGTAGACCAACGATAAACTTCAACAGCAATAACATTATCTTTGCCCGGTTGAACAAAAGATGTGACGTTAAATTCAGCAGGGGTTTTACTACCTTCACTGTATCCGACAAATTCACCGTTAATCCATAAATAAAAAGCAGATTTAACTGCTCCAAAATGCAGGAAGATCTCATGGTCTTCCCATTCTTCGGAAACCGAAAAATTTCTACGATACGAACCAACAGGATTGTAGTCGTTTGGTATTGCCGGAGGCTGTGGGTTCTCTGTCCATTCGTAGGGTTGGTTCACATAAATAGGTATACCGTAACCCTCAAGTTCCCAGTTCGAAGGAACTGGGATATCACCCCAATTATCAACACCAAAACCAATTTGATAGAAATTTACAGGCCGCTCCGCAGGAGACTTGGCCCAATTAAATTTCCACATGCCATTAAGCAAATGAACACGATCAGATTGATTGGCTTCATCCAATAATGCTGATGTCTCATCAGTATATGAAATCATGGATGCGTGAGAAGGAGCCCGGTTAATTTGCACTAGCCTGGGATCTTCCCACTCTTTTTTTTCTGCTTGACCAAACAGATTTAACCCAATTATTATAGTCAAAAAGAGGGCTACGGAATTTTTCATACCTATATATTATTTGTAGTTAGTTGATTTGGTTTAGTTTGTCTGTTTTTCTATACTTTATCATTCCTAAAATGAGTTCACTAATTGAGAGTTGGTATCACCAAAAACACGGTTCATAACCAATGGCAGGGTTCCAATCAGTGCAGCATCACGTCCAAGAGATGAAACAATCACTTCGGTTTGTTTTTTAATATCATTAATTGCGTACTTATTCAAAGCCTGCATAATAGGGTCGATAATATACTCACCGGCATTAGAATATACTCCTCCAATAATGATCTTTCCGGGATTTAACAAGTGAAGCAGGACGGCGATACCTTTGCCCATATATTCACCAATTTCGGTGAATTTACTAATAGCATATTGATCACCACTACGAGCTGCTTGTACAATAAGGTCGACAGTCAGTTCTTTTTCTTTAATAATTTCTTTTATTCGGCTGAGAGTCCCTTTTTCAAGATCCTGAATAACACCATGAATCAAAGCTTTTCCGGAAGCCATGGTTTCAAGACAACCAATCTTCCCACACTCACACAATTCGCCGCTTGGATTAAGTTGAATATGACCGAATTCACCAGCAAAGCCATTATCACCCTGGTACAATTTGCTGTTAATGATCATTCCCATACCAACACCGCCACCAACGATAATACACATGGCATTCTTTTCTTCCTTAGCTGCACCAAATAACTGTTCAGCTAAAGCCATTACACGGGCATCATTTTCAATACATACATCCATTTGAAATTTTTCGGCCAACATATCGGCCAGGGCACCCTTAGTGAAATTCAGGTTAGTATAACTATAACCGGTTTCCGAATTAATCAATCCAGGAATAGAGAATCCGATTCCCAAAATTTTATCACGTTTAATTCCTTGAGACTCGATGTGATCATTAACCGTTTTATGAATGTCGCTGATATAGCGTAGAGAATTTTCTAAATCGCGGCGAACTTTCACTATCTCACCAATAACCTTTTTGGAAAGATCGAAAATCGCCACCATATATTCTTTGCGATCGATATAAACTCCAACGGTATAACGTGCTGTCGGAATCAAAGCATATACATTGGGACGACGTCCACCTATAGAAGCTCCAAAACCAACTTCTTTAATGATTTTCGCTTCAATCAATTCATTAAGAAGTTTACTAACACTTGGTGCAGTACTATTAATATAACGACAAAGCTCAGGGTTGGAAGCGGTTTCGTTATTGTAGAGATATTCAATTATTTTCTTCTTTCTCAGGTAGTTCTTTTGTCCTGTTCCAGAAGTAATCTCTGTTCTTTTAAAAATTGGGTCTACTGTCATGGTCAACTCTTAATTATAAAATTTAGTCAACCAAAAGTAAACAATAATTTACAAAGAGCAAATTCTTTTTAAATTAATTAAAAAACAAACGGAAGTCATAGGTGATTATCATCAGAAAGACAACGCAATATAGCAAAATTATAGTAAATCACTCAGATGGCTTTCTGAAAAGTTTTCAAGACTTTTTAAAGTAAGATCGGCTAAACAAAACTGAGGATTTAGGTTCTCTAAATCCGGAACAGCTACGACCTTCATTCTTGATGCTTTAGCAGCTACCACTCCCATAATGGAATCCTCAAAAACAATACAATTACTATAACGTACATTCAGTTTATCTTTAGTATATATAAAGATTTCAGGGTGCGGTTTACCAAATTTAAGCCGTTCAGCAGACTGAATCACTTCAAAATAATCTCTAATCTGCAATTTATCCAGGACAGCATTGATTAAACGATAGGACGAGGAAGACGCAAGTGCAATTTTAAAGTCCTTTTTCTTAAAGAACTTCAGAATATCATAGACACCGGGTAAAGCCTCTCCTTTTTCAAAAATCAAGCGTTCCACTTCCCGGATAATCATTTCTTTCACCTGATGCTGATCTGGACCTTCCCAGGGATATTGGTGGAACCAATGATCCACAACTTCATCAATTCGAATACCCATAACCGATTCGCACATACTCTCGGTCATGGGTACTCCCAATTTATGAAATATATTAATTTCAGCCTCTCTCCAAAATGGTTCTGAATTGATCAATAAGCCATCCATATCAAAAATTGCTGCTTTACTTTGCTCCATATTTAAACTTTCATCAAATGTTGATGTTTTTTTAATTTAAAAGCCGCAAAGATGGATAAAATCAACAAGACAACAATCGTATAATAAAAATACGTTGGAATTGGAGCCGGATCACCTTTGGCATAAGAATGCAATCCTGATAACAAATAGTTTACTCCAAAATAAGTCATTAATACCGAGAAATAACCAAATACAGATAACACATTATACAATAGATATCCTTGCAAACCAGGAATCATCCGCATGTGAATAATGAAGGTATAAACCAGAATGGTAACCAATGACCATGTTTCCTTTGGATCCCAGCCCCAATAACGGCCCCATGACTCATTAGCCCATATACCTCCTAAAAATGTTCCTATAGTCATTAAATACAACCCAACGGTCAGCGTCATTTCATTGATATAGCTTAATTCCTGAATCTTAAGTCCCAGTTTTTCGGCATTATTCTTTGACACGAACAGGTATAGGAATAGATTAAACAATCCCAGCAACATACCTAGAGCAAGGAAACCATAACTAGAGGTAATAACAGAAACATGAATCGTTAACCAATAGGACTTCAATACAGGCACCAGGTTAGTAATTTCCGGATCCATCCAACTCAGGTGAGCAACCATCAAAGCTAATGAAGCTATTACAGAAGTTACAGCAAGAGTTATCGGTGATTTTCGAATAAAAATAAATCCTGCCAGCATGGTTGCCCAGGCTATATAGATCATACTTTCGTAACCATTGCTCCACGGTGCATGACCAGAAAGGTACCATCGCAAACCAAGGCCTCCCATATGAGCAATAAAAGCGATCATAATAAGAGCGGTAATTATAATGCGTACAATTCTGAATTTAAATCTACTATTCAGTACATTAATAAAGAGTAGTATCAATAAAACACCACCCAGCATTCCATAATACCTTCCTATTTTGTTGAACAAGTTACTGTTATTATACCAAATTTCAAGTTCACCGTATCTGGTTGAAGGCACCATATCTTCACCAAAGTTTTGCTGGTAATTCACAATCGCCTTCAAAAAATCATCTGCCTGCTTATAATCTGCTCCCGCATATGCCTTGCGCAATGCCCCCAAATAAAGTGATGAAATATTTTTAACAAATAGGGAGTCGTCGTGTGGTAATTCAATCCTTTCTTCAAAGCCATTATACCAACGCTGTTCTTGATCGCCCTGTTTTGGAAACAGATGTAGCAATTGGCCTGTTGCAACCATATAAAAGATATTCAGTCGTTCATCAACAGCCATCACCTCCTTATCGAACTTCGAACGTTTACCAGGCGAAAGAGCATAGGCTTTTTCAATGTAATTACTTAGTTTATAACTGTTACTCACAGAATCCACCAAATCGACATAAGAAGCATACTTTCCTTTGATTCCAATATACTCACGCAGTTCTTTGTTTCCAACCTTTATAATTTTGGCTTTAACCCAGGCTTCAGGATATGATAAAATACCCAGAAATATCTGCTCCGCCGCTAATTCATCAATCGTACTTTTTCGACTAATCTTTCTAATTACTTCACTGGCCAAGGTATTAACGGGCTCAGTCCGACCCTGCAAATCCTGGACCCACAACTTACCAAATTCTTCTGCATGTTCCTGCACTGGTACAGCATCTTCCTGCGGCACTTGTTGTGCATTAAGTTGAGAAACGGATAATAACATAAAGATAGCTATCAACCCGGCTGAGCGAACCTGACTCAACTCACGTGTACGCATAATCAACTTACGGAAGCGACTTCCGGGAGCAAATATGCTTAATAGCATCCCCAACATCATAAAGAAATACCCAATGTATGTTATCAGTGTCCCCCAATAATCATGATTAATGGAAAGTATGGTACCAAGCTCATCCTGATCGTAACTGGATTGGAAAAAACGGTATCCACCATGATTCAAAATGTGGTTCATATAAATCCGGAATGGAGCTCTCTGTGAATCACCCTCCCAGACTTTCACCTCACTGGCATAGGACGAAGGACTGTTTGATCCTAGATATCGTTCCAACTGAAAATCTACCAATTCAATTTCAAAAGGAAGTTTCATAGCTTTTGCTCCATAACCTATTTTCAGTTTAGCGCTTGCAAAATCGAGTTCTTCCATGGCCATTTCTATACCCTTTTTCCCTCTGACAACAACCTGTTCCGTATCTTCTTTATGTACAACTTCTAGGATAAGAGCATCGGCAAAAACTTGTTCCCTACTCGTACTCACCTGGTATTTTACCGAGGCATTCGGGAAGTATTTTTTCAAAACCATTTTGTAGGAATCTACTTCGTAGATCTGCATTGGCAGGAATGGAAACATCGATCCTGCGACTAAAGTATCGGAAGATTTATCCATCATCCGGTAGGTATAAATATCCTTTGTGGAGGAAAAGAATAAACCTGAATCAGTAGAATGAAGGTTTAGCAAGCTACTTCCTACAGACTTATTAAAAGTTAAAACATCTTCACCAATATTCAAGATCTGTTTATTTTGCAGTAGCAAATCTTTTCTTCCATTATCACCAGATACAGCAATGGTCACTACAGCCCCCCCTGTGGGATCTTCAACCACTGTCTGCACAGCATTCGGTATATATTCTTTCAGGCGTATTTGATATTTACCATTTTCACCCTTTACGGTTTCACGGTATTTATTATAAGAAGCGATCGAAAACCTTACAGACTTATTGGATTCTATTATTTGATTATCTTCAACTAATTGTACAGATACATAGGGCTCAGACGATATAAATTTACTAGTCTTCTGCCCTTCCCTGATATGCATCATCCCTTCAAAACTTATAAAGCGAGTAATTCCAGCTCCTAACAAAATGAAGATAAATGCCAGGTGAAACAGAAATACTGTAAATTTCTCCCGACGGTATAATCTATTACTTATAATATTTCCAATCAGGTTAAATCCACATAAAGCCAAAAGTACATTGAACCAGTTTGCATCATAAACCAGACCCCGTGCGGCTTCCGTACCATAATCATTTTCAATAAATGTAGCATAGGCAATAGCAAATGCAAACACCACAACATATACCCCCATCATGGTCATGGAAGTTAAGAATTTGTATACGCTTTTAAACATAGGTTTGAGTGTTAATGTACATTACAACGGAATATCAACAAAGAAAGGCCCCGCTGGTTTACCAAATTTCAATAAAATGTTTGAGATATAAAATATAATGTGAATAAATAAATACACAAATCACTCAACAAGAGAAAGAAATAGTTTTCCTTTTTTTATTCGATCCAGCCTACATTTAACGATATCGGAAGAGAAGTCATCTTTTGTCTGTCCATTATTCAGCATAATGGTATGTTCATAGTCATTATTATCTAAGACATAAAGGAATTTTTTAAGACCTCTCAAAGGATCTTCGATTTCTTCGTAACCCACATACCTGAAATCATAAATACTTCCAACTTTATAGATTGGATGCTCAGGTTCAAGAATCAATTCTCCATCATGACTAACATCAACGACAACGCAATTAATTTCATGCCCACTTCTGAATTCAAATTCAATATAGAGTTCATAGTCGAGCAGATGATTGTACTTGAAAGGGCCTTCCAGAAGATAATAACGATAACCATCTTCAAAGCGAATCATTTCCTTGATCTTAAACTTATATTTCTTTCCTTTTTCGAACTTACTATAAGCTCCCGGGGCTAATGCATAAAGGTGAAGCTTTCCTTTCTTTATCCGGTCAACTTTACACTTCAACCGATCTTTAATACTCTGCTTCACAGGAGAAAACACCTGGTAGACATTTTTAAATACATCTATTACTGAAAACAAAACACCCGAGTAATTATCTATTGACTTTTGCTCCAGAACTTCAAAGTCATAAATCTCAGATTCCGCATAATAAGGGTGTTCCGGCTCCAAGAAAATCCGACCATTGCAATTAACCTTATCTACCTTACATTTAACACGCAACCCGGGACGAAAGCCATAATCGAGATAAAAACCTGCTGCCAGCAAATGACGTTTTCCAAAAGGATCCTTCAGAATAAAACAGTCCTCTTCATTAGGTAAGGTTGTACTCCGTACGATTTCGAATAAATAGGTCTCTCCCTCCTGCAATCTGATCTCTGCTTCTGCCATAGTTTGTATTCAGAAATATTAAACTAAGTTACTAACAGATTTTCAGAAATAATAAATATGATTGAAAAATAGTAAACAGCTGTTTGTTCATAAACCCACACAACCATTTCACAGGAATTAGCATCAAAACATAATAAACAAATATGAAAAGCATGAAAATAATTACCAAAACAACTACCCTCATTCTAATGAGTATTCTTCTTATTAGCTTCCCTGCGTGCAAAAAAGAACTGGATCTTGATGCTGATATTTATTATGGTATAAAGGAATTTTACGATTCAAAAAACTGTAAAACAGATTGTGGTGAACAGGCTCCTTGTGAAGGCAGAACAGTAAAACTGGAAGGTCTTATTGATGCAAGTAGCATCCAGGCAGATGCTTTAAAATTCTCTATGAAAGACAAAGACACAGGACGTGAAAACATTGAGATTAAAGTAGCTCAAGAAATATCAGATAAAGTGTTTGATTCATTAATTGACCAAGGAGGAAAAACAGTGCGAGTCAAGGGACTGGTCAAAGGCTTTGATATGAAAACTAATTTCAGTTGCAACAGAGGATTTTCCATTTTGCTGGAGGAATTTGAAAATCTCCAGGTTACGAAATAAAAAAAGCCGGAAAGAAACACTTTCCGGCTTTTTATTATAATTGTATCTGATTAAATTTCCAGATTCGTCATTTCATCCGTTTGATCAAAATTGTACTTTGGATATTCATAAACCGGAATTCTAGGTTCCGTTTCACCAATGCTGTATCCAAAGATAGATTCATATTCACTCACATCCTCGCCCATTTCCTGAAGCTGTAATAAGTATTCCATCATCGTCTTTGACTCAGGAATCAACACTTTACCCATTTTATGGATAATCGGGCTATGCCAGCGTGTATGATCGTGATCAAATTCAAGAATACGTCGACCATCTTCAGTAATACCAATGGTACGGAAGGTCAAACTCTTTCCAACTCCTGGGAGATTCAACACATTGCGGTCAGTTCCAAGGAACGGGATATTTGAATCCCTACGCAGGCGATTGATGTTATCAACCATACTTTCTGCATGCAGAGGAAACTCTTTGATACGTTCGTAATATTCAGGCTTGATATTCCCGATCAATTTTTCTTCACATTGCTCCTGTACTGCACGGGCATTGGTTGCAAAGTTGTTTTTATTCTCCTTAAAACCCTTTACATTAAAAGTATAATAAGTAAGAACACCAATATCATTTAATACTTTTCTCAGTTTTGCTGTATGTCCACGACGAGAAGCAGCAGCAGTAAATACCAACTGGTTAGAAACAGTCCAACCTGCTGATAACAATCTGCGAATACCTTCTTTCGCTTCGGGAGTAACCTCAAGAGGAGACTCAAAGTGAGTTTGCACAACAAACTGCTTGAATCCAATTGCAGCAGCTTTATTCTTAAACTCAGCAAGGATTTCAATCAACTCATAAGTAACTCTTTGCGGAGCGTAAACAGGAAGTCGTGTTCCCAAACGTACTCGTAACAACTCCGCATGCTTATTTCCATTCACACGCTCCTTGTTAGCTTCACGCTTACGAACAGCCATTTCGTATACTGCATCCAAAATATTTTTCAACGAACGATTTGAACTCATTAATGCATCACCTCCAGTAATCAGAATATCTCTTAACTGAGAATCATTCTCGAAATAATCCATCAATTTAATAAGCTTATCGTTCCAGCTTTCTTTTGGCTTGAGTTTTTCCAGATCAAAGTTCAGGTTACCGCTTTGGAAGTCATACATACGTTGACAAGAAACACATAAGCCACCACAAGCACGACCTACAGTATCAGGAATAAGAATTGCCACTTCGGGGTATCGTCTGTGAAGGTTATGTTCAGTGGGAAGAATCCAACCTGCAGCATTCGGCTTACCAGGCTTAACGATGTCTTCTTTTTCCCATGCTACGATATGACCGAATTCATCAACGAGTTCCTTACTGTAAAGAACATAATCGCGAATGGCCATATCAGCGTATTTATAATCATCGGAAGTATTTACCAATAATAATGATAAATAATATGGATTTACAAAAAACGGGATTCCAGATTTACGCGCTTCAGACATCACTTCCAGCGTTTCAAGGCTCAAAGAAAAATCCAACATCTCGTTGAGTAATTCAGGAGTACGAATGGCAAAAACCATATGAAACTTACTCTCTTTCCACCAGAAACGTCCAAGTTCCAGTTTCTCATCATCCGACATTCCCTCACGGAAATTATATGAAGCACTTCTCAATTCACCTTTTTCGATTTTTTCGATAATAACCTTCAGGATACGGTCCTTATTGGCCTCATGCAATTCGATAATATCTTCTTCCAAACCTGAAGGGTGACGATCCATCCACTCCAGAATTCGTTCACGATATACACTTTCACGTTCAAGCTTTCCTTCCAACTGACGGAACAACATCAACATATCCACCAGATAGTCGGCTGTTACCTGCGAATCATTCCCTTTATATAAATCGAATATCGCTTTGAAAGAATTGTTTTGTAATTGTCGGCCTCTTAAATTTAAGTCTTCAAATTCACGTCCACTATGCTCAATATAATCCAAAATACGGATTGCAGCAAAATCACTCCAGCCTAATTTCTCGAAAGTCTCACGACCAGTTGATTCATACGAAAAATAAGATAATGCATCTTCAGAATCATTAATCTTCGCCTTAACATAGTTCTCTAATTTAATACTGAATCTTTCAACGCTCTCCGAACCATCAAGCAGGGTGGCAATTTCAGAATTCTCTTCAACGAATAATTGAAAAAGAAAATCAATCTTACGTTCAGATTGACTCAACTCCTTTAATACACAGTTAATATCTTTATAAATAAATTTCCTCACTAAATTACCCACACACTTACCATCTTGATTCATCATACGCTTCGATATTAAATTTGATAAACAATTAAAAATGAGACCATTACAAATCCAGTGCAAATATACGTAATTTTATCCAGAAAAACTAATCATCCTCGCGTCCCTTCATAGGAAAACACCCCTCTTACAAAACAGCCATCACACTGATATACACACCTATAGAACACACCAAAACTCAAACCAATCAAGACCACAGGATGAAATATTTAACATCTCAAATACAAATATTTAACATTTCGCTTCAAGTGATAAGCCACAAAAACACCAAAATCATCAATAAATTTCCATCATTTAAACCACAAAAACAGGATTCAAATAAAATTAAGACACCCTATCCAGTTTTTCAAGTCGTACTATTAACTTCAGATAAAAGAGCAAAATATAACTCTGATCAAAACAAAGACATTATCAATTTATTTTCATATCTTAGATACAGGTTATCGAACTAAAATCACCTTATTTCAAAATGAATGATCAAATAAGACCATATTTACTAACCTTTATAAGCACTGGATTGGTTGTAATAATCCTGGGATTTGCAGCCACAGAACTGGCTTTGCTACATATCGAGAACCAATACATTGAGCTCCAATTGGATGTTAATCGCCGTTATGCAGAAAACACTACCCGTATTCTGGAGAAGGAACTCGAACAAGAAAAAGATCTCAATAAAGTACTGGCCACCTTTCAGCAATCAATAGAAAACACATCCACAGAGAGGGGCTTTGTTTGTATACTTGACAACAACTCAAGTAAACTGGTATGTCACCCAAACCCAGAGATGGTTGGGATGTCGGTTAACTCAGAAATGCTTGAGTTCCAAACAAAGATCAGGAATTTAAAAACAAATAAATTTTCAACCATAGTTAATGAAGGTATAGCGCAAGGAGGGCAATTAAACTACCTGGAAAAGGACCGCTCTGAAATTGCTTTCATGGTTCCTGTGCCTGGCACTGACTGGATGGTCTCAGTACATGAGAATCTGGGAAACATCAAACAAGAGATCAATAATTTCCGAACCACTTTTTATACAGGTGCTTCTATTATTGGATTCATTCTGGCCCTTGGAGTTACTTTTGCTGCCCGTCTGGTCAGTAAGAGGTTTGAAATACGGATTCTTTCGCTAAATAAATCCCTAGAAAAAAAGGTTAGAGAGCGTACACAGGAATTAGTTGATGCATATTACAAAATTGAGAAAGCAAATGAAGAACTATCAAAATTAGATCGTACTAAATCTGATTTCTTACTTTTGATTAACCATGAAATGCGTACCCCTTTAAACGGCATCATTGGAATGACTGATGTTCTTGAAGATTCGGATTTAACACAAGATCAAGTCGAACTCATCAAGATGATGAAGGTTTCAAACAATCGATTGTTACGTTTCGTAGAGGCATCACTACTACTAACTGAATTGAAAACAAGTGGGATCAACACTCAATTATCCGAAATAAACATCAAAACACTCATCGACACGGTCATCAACAAACACCACCAATACCTTCAAAACAAAGGAATAAAGGTAGAACAAAAACTCTGCGAAGAACATACTAAATTGGTTTCCAACAAAAATCTCATTGAAAAATGCCTGGGAATAATTCTTGATAACGCTATCCGTTTTTCTCCGGAAAACTCAACAATCAGACTTCTCACATACATTTCAAAGGATTCCCATCTTAACATCAATATAGATGATCAGGGGCCCGGTTTTTCGGATGAGGCGATAGAAAAACTATTCAAGTTTTTTGCTTCTGATAATATCAAACATCATTCGGAAGGACTCGGATTAGGCTTAGCAACAGTGAAACTGATAATGGATTCACATAATGGCCAAATCGCAGTAAAAAACATCAGGAACAAAGGGGCTCGTGTAAAATTGTCCCTCCCCATTCGTAAAGAGGACAATGATGAAAAACGGCCCGAGACAATATAATTCCCCGGGCCATTTATCTTATAATTTTATAAAGCTGATTTTATCGGTCACTTTCTCTGATCGGACAACGATCATATACACACCACTGTTTAAGTTCTCCTTAATTGGGATATGAACATTAGATTTTCCTTCAACTGTTTTTGTTTCATTCTGAATCAATCGTCCATTAATATCAACAATCTCAATAATGAAATTTTGAACACCTTCAATATCAAATTCTAAAACCAGTTGATCCATTACCGGATTCTGTAAAAGTCTTAAAATATGATTAGAAGTATAATTATTTGTACCTAAAATAGTTTCCATTGCCACTTGTAAATCAGGAATACCATATCCCATATCATCATTAGGGAATGAATAATGACTAGCAGAAACTTCCAGGCTTTCTATGATATCCATATTCGACAAATCACGATTAACCTGCCATAAACAAGCGGCAGCACCAGCCATAATCGGAGAACTAAATGAAGTACCATTTCCGGTGGTAATATTGCCATTTACATCAACTAAAGTAGCCTGTTCACCTTTTGCTACAACATTTGGTTTAACCCGACCATCGGCAGAGGGTCCATGAGAACTAAAATAGGCCGAAAGCCCATCCTTATTTACAGCACCAACCGTCAGGACACTATCAGCATCAGCTGGTGCGCTGATATAGTACCAATCAGATCCGCCAGAATTTCCGGCACTATTACAAACCAGTATTCCCTTACGAGCGGCCAAATCAGCACCAATGGAGGCAGGAGCTGTATCTCCATCCATATCGTTTTCATAAACGTGGCTATCATCAGGATGATCAAAAGTGGTATATCCCAATGAAGAGTTAATGATATCGGCACCAACACTATCTGCATATTCAGCACCATCTACCCAGAAATACTCTTCCATGATTGTCTCAGCAGCTCTGTCTTCTGTAACAATCAGGTGATACGATGCATTGGGAGCTGTTCCTATCATTTCACCTGGAACATTCGCACCCATAGTCGATAGAACCATTGTACCATGACCATGATTCTGCTCAGCAAAAACATCCTCTTCCGGATACACGTAATTTTTTGTACTTAATATCTGATTATTCTCAAATAATGGACTGAGAGGTGCAAGTTGATTTGCATTTAAAAAACCTGCATCCAAAACAGCAATAACCATATCTTCTCCCTTGTAACCGGCATTGTGTAAGACATGTCCATTCAGCATCAGGATTTGATTCTCAGCAAGGCCATAATCAAGATTTTGGGTTGAGGCAACAGATTTATCCTGTTCCTCATGAGATGTTTTCATTTCAAGCTCGAACTTATCTACAGAAGATTTTGCCCAATCCGGTTTATTCACCAATGTGACTGATGACACAAACTCAAGCTCTTCAATTTGTTGAGCAACATCCTGGTTATCCACCACAACAATTAAAGTATTAAACCATTTTATCTCATTACGGATCGAGGCTCCCAGATTGGTAACATCAATTTTATAGGATGTTGATATGGGCAGATCACTATTGTCCAGAGGGATGTTATACCTCTCCCTTCTTTCGATCGCACGTTGACTTAAAAACTCACCTGGGTTATCCAAACTATATTCATTATAAAGTTTGTCAGCGAACTTTACTAAATACCATTCCGACTCATTTTGAGCCTGCACAAAAATAAAGCTCATCACAAAAACAACTATCAGACTATATCTTACCATACCCTTTACCTAATAACATTACAAAAAGGAGACAAAAATAGGCGCAAATTGTTTTGAATGAAGTTCTTTTTCCAAATAAATAATTAAAAAACATCAGAATTCAGGATAAAGCATGCGCAGATATCCCTGCAAGTCTTAATTCATTATTCACAAATCTGGTGCTCATGCTATTTCATGAGTCTTACATAAATTTTCACAAAACTTATATAACAGTTGAAATAAGAAAAGGAAGGATTTAAAACATCTTTCAAATAACAAGCACCCCAAACAATTGTTAATAATGGGGTGCTTGCTAGATCTACAACTTAATGAATTTCATTTTATCAGAATGAGCCTCAGAATTTGCTGTAATAACATATAATCCATTACTCAAATTGAATGGTAGAGGAATATGTATATTTTCTCTGGGAGCTACTTCATGTTTATCATTATAGACGGGCTTTCCCGAAAGATCATAAATCGAAATTTCAAAGCTTTCGGCAAGCTCTATGTTAAATCGTAGTTTAAGCACATTTTCAACCGGATTAACTATGATTTTCATTACATGATCATCATCAAAAGTTATCATCGAAAGAATCTCCATCATAGCTTCCTCAAAATCAGGAATACCGTACCCCACATTTGAATTTGGATACAAATAACCATTAGCTGATTTTTGTATTTTTTCAATCACTTCCATATTTGATAAATCACGATCAATTTGCCACAGACAAGCTGCTGCTCCAGCAAGAATCGGAGAACTAAAAGAGGTCCCATTACCCCTGGTAATATTCCCGCTCACATCAACCAGAGTGGATAAAGCACCTTGAGCCACAACATTGGGTTTCACTCTTCCATCGGCAGAAGGACCATGAGAACTAAAACCAGCAGATTCGCCAAATTCATCCACTGCACCAACAGCAAGAATACTATCTGCATCGGCAGGAGCACCAATATAATACCAATCATTATTGCCCGAATTTCCTGCACTATTACAAACCAATATACCCTTGCTAGCCGCAATATCAGCCCCCCGTGTTACAGGTGCTGTATCTCCATTCATATCATGGCTAAAAACATGATCGTCCTCTTCATAATTAAATTTCGTATAGCCCAAAGAAGAGTTAATAATATCCGCACCAACACTATCAGCATATTCTGCACCATCAACCCAAAAGTACTCTTCGATAATCGTTTCAGCTCCTCTGTCTTCAGTAACAATCAGATGATAAGAAGCATTTGGAGCAGTTCCGATCATTTCACCAGGAGCATTAGCCCCCATGGTTGACAATACCATTGTTCCGTGTCCGTGATTTTGACTTGCATATACATCTTCTTCCTGATAAACAAAATTCCGGGTACTCAAAATTTGATCATTTTCAAACAATGGAGCAAGAGGAGCAATCTGGTCAGCGAATCTAAATCCGGCATCCAGAACAGCTATAACCATACCTTCGCCCATAAATCCCTTGTTATGCATTGCATGTCCATTTAACATACGAATCTGATTATCTGCCATTCCGTAACTCAGATCATTTCCATAAGTCATAGCTTTATCTGACACAGGCTCGAGGGATTCCATTTCAAAGGCAAATTTATCAACTGAAGCCTTTGCCCACGAAGGCTTATTAACAATGATTACATCACTAACAAAATCCAGATTCTGAACCTGTTCGATATCGAAGCCTTTATCAACAACAATAATTAAGGTATTAAACCATTTTAATTCGTTACGAATTGTCACTCCCAGAGCGGATATCTTTTCAATATAGGCTGGAGAAACCGGCAAGTCGCTCTCTGTTATTTGTATTCCATACCTCAAACGCCTCTCTACAGCACGTTGACTCAGAAACTCTTCCGGTTTATCCAGGTGATACTCATTTTCTGCTTTATCAGATAGTTTCACTAAATACCAATCTGTTTCACTTTGAGCATTTAAAGTAAGAGCACAGACCAATAGAACAACTAATGAGATTAATCTTTTCATATCTTCTGGATTATCATTTATTATAAGACAAAAATAAAACTAAAAATGTTGTCATAAAAATTAGCTTTTCAACTTTGTCTGAAACAGAGGGTGAAATTCATTGAATAAAATCTTTTCAGTTTCCTGTGCTATTAATCACTTTCACCCGGTATGCAAAGTCATATTTTTACTACTTTTATTCCCGCATTCAAAAGAAGTAGTTTATAAAAATCTAATTAATTAAGAACCTAATTTCTATGTCAAAACAAAAAAAGTCTATATATATGATTCTCATCATACTAACAGGCTTTTTATCTTTTAGCGCTTGTAACACGGACCTCGACTGTTACGAGTCTGAAGATAATTCATATAAACTAGCGATCAGTTTTCATAGTGTGGATACGGCCGGAATTATTTCCGATACAACCTTACCTGACCTGTCAGCTTTCAATTCAGACAAGGTCGATTCGGTGTACGCTAAAAGTAATCTCCATAATATTAAACTGCCATTAAATCCAATGGATACATCCTGCAATTTTATTATTGAAACCAGCATGAATAGTGACACCATTGAATTTAAATACAAAACAGAAACAATCTTAGCATCATATGAGTGTGGATTTAATTCTGTTTACTATCTGCAGAAAGTAATAATTAAGAATAGCTTTTTTGATTCTGTAACTATAATTAATGATACAATAAATGAGGAAAACAGGAATAATCTCAAGATCTGGATTAAAGAGCGGACTAATTTTCCTGGTGATGATGTTGATGATGATCTCAACTAATGCACAAAGAATAAACGGTTTACGAATAGGTCTGAATATCGTTCCGGTTGTTAACTCTTACCTGGACTCAGTACAGAATAATTATGAGGTTTCATTTGATTATGAAGTCTATAACAAGTATTATGCTGTATTAGAAGGTGGATTTCAAAACCTTTCGATAAACAAACCAGAATACTCATACAATTCCAATGGGCAATTCTTTCGATTAGGCGTTGATTATAATAGCATGAAGACAGCTATAAATGAATACCATATGAGTTTTGTTGGTCTCCGTTATGCCTTTTCAAACTTTTCACAAGAGTTCCCTGGCCTCACTCTTCATGACTCCTATTGGGGAGACTTTTCCAGTTCTGTAACAAAAGAAAGCAGAAGCTTTCATTGGGTGGAACTTGCAGGAGGTATGCGGGGAGAATTAATGAAAAATTTCTTTATTGGCTGGTCAATTAGAGTAAGAGTACCAATAAGTAAGATTGCGAACTTCGAATTCCTGCCGTATAGCATCCCCGGATATGGTAACCCGAAAAGTAATCCTGCCATGGATATTAATTATTCAATCTATTATAAGATTCCTCTTTTTAATAAAAAGAGCGACAGCAAACCTCCTCTTTAGAATATGGACTTGAAACAAATAATTAAAGCCAACAGAAGCTATCGGAAATTCATCCATAATGAAAAAATTGATGAAGGGATCATTATGGAATGGATTGATAATGCACGCTATGTGGCGTCCTCCAAAAACCGCCAACCCGTTCGGTTTATTATAATTACGGAATCAATGGAGGTTCAACAAATTTGTGACCACATGCAGTGGGCCCGGCATTTGAAAAACTGGCAAGGGCCAACAAAGGAGCAAAAACCTGCAGCATTATTAGTCGTCTGCACGGATGAAAACATCAACAAAAATGCCCAAACTGATGTAGGCATTATCACTCAAACAATTCTCCTTCAAGCTGTGAATGATGGATATGGTGGGTGTCTACTCAGGAGCATCGATCGCAAATTAATTCGTAATAAGTTCAATTTACCGGAAAACATCGCAATAGATATGGTCGTCGCCCTGGGCAAACCCGATCAATCCATCACCCTTGAGGAAATGGATGTTAACTCTGATAACACCGATTACTGGGAAGATGAAAATGGAGTACATCATGTGCCTAAGAGGGCGTTGGTAGATTTTGTACTAAATAAAAAGTTTAAAGGCTAAAGTAAAAGTGGGCATTACTTCACCAAACCTTGATTTGTTTAAATAAAACCCAGCCAAGTAACAAATAGAAGACTATCAATCATAACGACAACAAACATCAAAAAAATCTCTGACAGAAAAAGCCCTCCAGTATAATCACCAGAGAGCTTTCACAGTAAAAAACGAATATGCTTTATTCAATCGTTTCAATCATGAATTTATTAACGGACGAAGCTTTTCCTTGGGTAATCACCAGATAGAAATCGCCTTCTTCTTTCAGCTTCATTGTTCCTTTGTATTCTCCATTAAAATCCTTATCAATATCTTTAAAGATAGATTTACCATCTTCATCAAATAAACCAACTTCAACAGCTCCTTTACTTTCAAGGGTGAAGCCAATTTCATAACGGTTCTTTTTCTCTCCACGAGTGATAAAAAACTCATCCAGATCAAGATCTTTCTTCTTAAAATCAATTCCTAAATCTCTGATAACATCTTTCTCTTTTTTATCAAGGTTACTCAAGGCAATCACCATCTTATGATGTGTCTCCTTTCCGTCATCATCAAGCATTACATCAACAGTAACAAATTCAGCATCATGATCATGATCAGACTCTTTTATAACCATCACTTTTGAACCTGATGATTTCACAACCTTACCATCCTTAATAATTTTCACATGCTCGTTGTCGCCATCGGTAGTAACAAAAACCTCTATATTTTCATCTCCGGCTTCACTAATCTGGATATGCCCATCATCCAGCATTATGATTTTCTCTTCACCATCTCCAACAATAATCATCTTTTCCATGATTTTGTGGTTTAGAGAATCTAGACCTTCAATATGGATCTCAATTTCCTTTTCAAGCTTCTCCAGTTTCTTTTCAAGCTCTTCATCCAAAGCTATTTCCATTTTATCGGTCATGATTTGGATCTTGTAGGATAAACTATCCAGATGATCCTGGTCAATTGCAATATGGATATCCTCAAGATGCTTTAGATCCTCACCCAATTTATGGAATTCAACCGTGCCTTCCATAATTTCCTTAAGGTTTAAATCCGAGTCGGAATAAAAAACGGTATCCACAACAGTTTTTTTTCCATCTACTTCTTTTACAATTTTAATGTGGGTTTTCTTTTTCTCATTGTCTTGTGCACTTGCACCAAATGTTCCGCTGAAAATAATCGAAACTGCCATCAGAATAATTGATAATACTTGTGTTTTCATGTTCTTTATGTTTAATTATATATTAGGAATTCTTAGTCCTTATATTAAGAATGAGGCGTTTTGTGTAAGGGTGTCCCCTACCGATTCCAGCCTCTCTATCCTCTTACCTGTTTACAAAACTACTTCATCAGGCTACCTGCAAAAGTTACCAAGAGTTAAGAAAGGTTAAGGAAAGGTTAAAGTGATGATTTTTGGAGTGAAATATGTCTATTTTTGACCTATGAACAAGAGAATTATCAGACTTGTAATCTTTCTACTGGTTTTATCATTAACCGGAATTATTGTCCTGCAATATTTATGGATTCGGCAGGCCATTATGGAGCGTTCGGCAGAATTTGACAATAACGTCAACAAAGCACTGAACCAAGTAGCTTCCCATATGGACAAAATTGATGATCTGCATTACCTTGAACAATACTCAGACGAAAATCCTACAATTTTCATCTCTGACCAGGATGAAAGTATTATTACCATAAGTGGAGACCATGAGGATGATAGTGAAATTATTATAAGCAATGATAATGGTGTTAAGCGATTAAAGATCATTACAAACGATCTACACAACAAAAAAGGCATGCTTGATAGCCTTGCACAAACGTTGCAACATACAAACAGGGATATCCACATTGACCTGGCTATTGATTCACTGACTGATCATGTTGAGCAATATATTTCAATAAAAACTGAACGCATCATCGATTCAGTTATGGTGGATCTTGAAGGAAAGCTTAAGATCTTTGAAGAAAAAGCCCAATCCATCGAAGAAACTTATAACCAGATTGTGATGGAAGTTAAGATTAAGGATTCGGATACAGATCCAAGAATTGATCAAGAACATCTGGAATATCAACTTGAGGAGACGTTTACAAATTACAATATTGACCTTGATTTTGAATACTCTGTTGAAAGAGATAGCGAGTATAGAGATAATAAAATCATCCATAGCGATTCATACAATCATGAAGAAACAGATTATTTGATACAATTATTTCCTGATGATCTTTACCTGGAACCGTATTATCTATACGTCCAATTTCGCAATAAGGACTCCCACATATACCAAAGTATGGGATGGCTACTCCTCACCTCTCTGATTTTCACTTTGGTAATCATCTTCACCTTTGCATATACCATTGCCGTTATTTTAAGACAAAAAAAATTATCAGAAATTAAATCTGATTTTATCAATAACATGACGCATGAGTTTAAAACACCAATCGCAACCATCTCCCTGGCAGTCGATTCCATTACAAATCCAAAAGTATTGAATGTACCAGAACAAATAAAATATTTTTCAGGAATAATAAAGAAAGAGAACCTGAGGATGAACAATCAGGTTGAAAACATTCTTCAAATGGCTCTAATTGATCGCAAAGAACTCAACCTTAATCTTTCAAATCAGAATATCCATGAAATGATTATTAAGGCTGTTGAGCATATCCAGCTACAAGTAGACAAAAGAAAAGGAACAATTACTTACCAGCTGGATGCAGCCTATTATCATTGCCAGGTTGATACGATTCATCTGACCAATGTTATATATAATCTACTGGATAATGCCAATAAATATTCACCTAAAAATCCGGAGATTTCAATTCGGACAAGTAACATCCATAACCAGTTAAAAATATCTGTTTCTGATAAAGGTGTCGGCATCCAAAAAGATGAACTAAGCAAAATATTTGATAAATTGTATCGGATTTCAACCGGCGACATTCATAATATCAAAGGCTTTGGTCTGGGATTGACCTACGTAAAAGCTATTGTCCTGGCTCATCGTGGAGACATTCAGGTGGAAAGTTCTCCCGGTCAGGGAAGCGTTTTTCACGTAACAATTCCTTTAACAAAGGGATCTGATTAAACAAAACAAACAACTGCCAACTAAAAACATGGAAAATAAACAAAGCATATTTATGGTAGAAGATGATCCCAATTTCGGGGCTGTAATGAAGGCTTACCTCGAAATGAATGATTATGATGTTACCTGGCTTGATGATGGTAAATATGCATTGGATGAATTCACCACTCGTCAATTCGATTTATGCATTCTGGACGTTATGCTTCCAAATAAAGATGGTTTTCGCATTGCAGAAGAAATCAAGGAAATCATGCCCGATATTCCATTGATCTTCCTGACTGCTAAAACGCTAAAACACGATGTACTTAAAGGATATAAAGCAGGTGCCGATGATTACATCACCAAACCTTTTGATTCAGATGTACTGATCTGCAAGATACAAGCCATCCTCAAAAGAAATCATAAAGTGGCTGAAACCAACACCTTCAACATTGGCCTGTTTTCTTATGATTACAACCTGAGAACCATCGCAATAAAAGGAAAAGAAATACAAAAACTTTCACCAAAGGAAGCACAATTACTCTACCTGCTTTGTAAAAACATGAACGATGTTCTGCGACGAGACCTGGCCCTGAAAACCATCTGGGGTGAAGACTCCTATTTCACTACACGAAGTATGGATGTGTTTATTACCAAACTCCGTAAATACCTAAAAGATGATCCCTCCATCGAAATTGAAAACATTCATGGAACGGGGTATCGGCTGAAGGTGTAAAGGAAAAAGTAGGCAGAGCAACTATATATATCATAATGATTGAGATTAACTGAGATAAGCAATAATTAACAACATAAAACATCTGTATAGAAACTAAATATTTTACTTTTCTAAACCCAAACATCTTGCATATCATAGTTTCAATCCATACATTTACTACTTTAATCCTTAACAACAAATACAACTATGAGCTGGGGCGGAGCGGCACAATCAATGGTTACCAGTTTGAAAAACAACAAACGTAACAGGGAAAATACCTTTGCAAAACTGAAGCGACAAGGCTATGGTGAAGGAAGTCATATTAAAACCAGATCGAAAAAAAAGCTTTCCAACAAAGCAAAAGAACATATCCGAAGTCTGGCTGAAATTGACAGGCAAAACAACACCATTCAAACAGTTTTGATTCTGTTTTTTTCTATTGTAATATTTGGAGTGATTCTATACTTCGTTCTTAAATAAAGAGATAAGGGTTAAAGCCTAAAGGAAAAAGCTTGTGTAATAACTATACCTTTCGTACAATACGAATAACTATTCCTTTTGGAATACAAATAAACCACTATAAGTATCAAGTAATTTCTATTTACTAATTATCACGCTCATTTTGATATAATTCAGCAAAATCAAAATATTTCCAACCTTTTGTAATTCGTATCAAATAACAACATATATTTGCAGCCGATTTAGAAGAGGGGTCGTGTGAGCGTTTTGGCCGGAGAATCAGACTTATTGCCCGTACAGCCCCCAGATAATTAACGGAATATAAACAAGTTCCCGGGATATCAGATCATATCGTTTGCTTTGGGGCTGGGAAAATTAGGGACATTTTAATGAGTACATTTTTTGAATTAGGACTCAGTAGTGAGATACTACAGGGTATAGAAGAATTGGGTTTTGTAGAACCAACGCCGGTACAGGCGCAAACTATTCCACATTTATTAGAGACAGAACAAGATGTTATTTCTTTAGCACAGACTGGAACAGGAAAAACAGCCGCTTTTGGCTTGCCATTAATCCAGAATGTTGATATAGAATCAAGAAAAGTTCAGGCTTTAATCTTATCACCTACTCGTGAATTGGCGCTTCAAATCGCCAAAGACATGGAAAATTATTCCAAGTATGTTAAAGGTTTTAAAAGTATTGCCGTTTATGGTGGTGCAAGTATCGAAACACAAATTCGTGAACTGAAAAGAGGCGGACAGGTTGTTGTCGGAACTCCAGGTCGTGTTTTGGACCTGATCAACCGTAAGGTTTTAAAGCTGGATGAACTTAGCTGGATGATTTTAGATGAGGCTGATGAAATGCTAAATATGGGTTTCAAAGATGAGCTGGACTCAATTATGAGCGCCATGCCAGAGGAACGCCAGACTCTTTTGTTTTCAGCCACCATGCCGCGTGAGATTTCTAACATTGCAGACAATTTCATGACCAATCCAATTAAAGTGGAAGTGGGTCGTCGAAATCAGGGTGCTGATACTGTTGAACATAATTATTATATGGTTGCTGCCCGCGATCGCTATGAAGCATTAAAGCGTATCTCGGATATCAATCCAAAAATATACGGTATTGTTTTCTGTCGTACACGTCAGGAAACCAAAGATGTTGCCGACAAGCTAATGGCTGATGGCTATAATGCGGATGCATTACATGGTGACCTTTCACAGGCTCAACGTGAATATGTAATGGGCCGTTTCAGAAATAAAGGAATCCAGATGCTTGTAGCTACTGATGTTGCTGCACGTGGTTTGGATGTTAACGACCTTACACACGTTATCAACTTTAATCTTCCTGATGATATCGAAGCCTATGTTCACCGTTCGGGCCGTACAGGCCGTGCCGGTAAAAAAGGTACTTCAATATCCATTATTCACAGTCGTGAAAAGCATAAGATCCGTGAGATCTCAAAGATCAGCGGAACAAAATTCAATCGCCTTGAAGTTCCTGGTGGAAAAGAGATTTGTGAAAAGCAACTTTTCAACCTGGTAGACATTATGGAGAACGTTGAAATCAACGACTCTCAGATTGAACAATTTATGCCGGCGATTTATGAAAAGCTGGAAGAAATGCCACGTGAAGATTTGATCAAGCGATTTGTTTCTGTCGAATTTAACCGCTTCCTTGAATATTACAAGAATGCCAGAGACCTGAATATTCAGGAACGTGGTGACCGTAATGACCGTGGAGATCGCCGTGACCGTGGTGATCGTGGTGATCGTAGTCCTCGTGGTAACTTCACTCGCTTCTTTATCAGCGTAGGTACCATGGACAACATTACCGTTCCTCGCTTATTAGGAGTTCTTAATGAATACACTCAACGTCGCGATATCCAGGTTGGTCGTATCGACCTTATGAAAAAATTCTCCTTCTTCGAAGTGGACAAACAACACGAAGGTGATATCCTGAAAGCATTCCAGGACGCTGAATTCGAAGGCAGGAAAGTTTCTGTTGAAGTATCAAAACCAAGTCCTTCACGCAATGGAGGTGGTGATCGCCGTAGCTTTGATCGTCGTGGTGGTGGAGACCGTCGTAATGGTGGTGGTTTCAACGATCGCAGAAGAGATGATCGTCGTGGTGGATTTAACGACCGCAGACGTGATGACCGTCGTGGTGGTAGTAGCTTTAACGACCGCAGACGTGATGACCGTGACGACCGTGGTGGACGCAGCCGTGATAACGGTGGACGCGATGGTGGAAGAAGAAGATATTAAACTGGTCTTATATATTATTAAAATCCCCCGGCCTTTATTGGTTGGGGGATTTTTTTATCACCGTGAAGTTAAATGGATCACAACTACGCAGTGTTAAGGAAATTGAATTATCAGTCTTTATTGAATTCTTTTAGCACTCCATTGACCTTGATGAATACCATTTACTTTAAACTCACCGAAGATTTGATCATAATCTGAATTTACAGAACCGCAAAGGCTAACTACATCAGAGTCTACTGCCCAATCCATCGTTACATAGGATCCTTGGATATTGCTTGTAGAAAGTAACGCCCCTAAATCTAGGCCATCATTGCGGGTAAAAGTACCCGACAGACTGTTATTCTCATGTTGAGTAATATCAGCATTCATATTCAATTGGCTGTAGAAAATATATAAACTAACTTCCCACTCTCCGGTCATTGATGGAGTAACTGTTACTTCAGCTGAATAAGAGTGATTATCACCATCTCCAGTAGCGGTAAGAGTTACTGTAAAGGTTCCACATTTAGCATACTCGTGGGTAGGATTTTCCTCTGAAGATTGTTCCCCATCTCCAAAGTCCCATGAATAGGATGTTGCATCGGTCGACTGATTTTCAAAAGAAACTTTTGAGAACATGGGAACACTGCTTTTATCCATGCTAAATAATGCTTCTGGTCCCTTTTTACAACTACTAAATAAAACAACACTAAGAAGTAGTGCACTTAAGAAATAAAACTTTTTCATGATGAAATTTAATTTTTGATTAGTCTATTTTGGTTATTATTTGAATGAATTCATATTCAATCTCAAACATTATCGAATACCAACCGCTTTATGAAATCAATAATGGAAGTTCTAACCCTATTAATTGATTTGAGAATCTTGAATTTGCTTAAATATGATTTAAGTTAGTGAAATACTTTTTACAATTAAATATACTATTAAATTCACGCAACACATATAAACACATCCATGCAAGGTACACACTCCGCAAATATAATATATTCACTTTATCTACACTACAATTTATATTTATTTAATAAAATACACACAAAATCATATTCATCATTTAATAATCTAAATTATAAATAGATTTATTAATTTACGTGTCTTTCGGACACCTTATAGTTATCCTTTATCCCCTAAATCTACTAGGGATAATAGTATGTAAATGATGTTCTTTATAAAAGAAGCATATTAAAATAAGATATGTATAAAGAGTCCCATTTTCCCGAAGAGGAGAAACCGGGTCTTGGTGAAGTGAAAAAACCTACTGAAACCCATCACACCCCGTATACCGAAAAGCAAACGAAAAGACACCCGCTAATTTCTCCATCGATTTGGTTTTAGTACTATTAAAATAGTGGCCTTCATCAAAATCAACCATCATAATCACTGGATTATCCGACATCTTATTCTGCTGCAACTTTGCAACAAACTTCCCCGTTTGCCAGGGACTCACCCGGAGGTCATTCATTCCAACAATCCCCAGAAACGGTGGATAGGAAACATTGTCCTGCAGGTGCAAATAAGCATCCATTTCTATCAGGTCTTTGCAATCTTCCATAATATCGATGTAGCCAAACTCTTTCGCATGATTGAGTCCGCTGGGCATTGCCGAAAACCTGACTGCATTCACCATTCCGACTTCACTAATCACTGCTGCATAAAGATCCGGTCTTTCGGTCATCGACCTACCGATTACAATTCCTCCGGCACTACCGCCATAAATAACCAATTTCTTGTTTGAAGTATAGTTGTTATCGATCAGGTATTCCGAACAGGCTATAAAATCCTTCCAGGAGTTGGGCTTATTATGGCTCTTCCCGTCCAGGTGCCACTGATCGCCCTTTTCTCCACCACCTCTGATATGAGAAAAACAAAGAACGCCGCCGTTTTCCACCCATGTCAGCCAATCCGGTAAGAAATAAGGCCGCCAGGGAATACCATAGGCACCATAACCATACAGCAAGGTTGGATTGCTTCCATCCCTTTTCATTTCCTTTTTCGAAATAACCGACAAGGGCACCAAAGTACCATCATGCGATTCAACAGTTAACTCCTCTACTTTAAAACCTTCAAATTCCGGAAAAGCAGCTTTGGGAACCAGATCTTCCGGTGTAAACTCATTGGATGCTATATTATATTTCATTCGCTGCATATCGGTGGTCCAGCCTGCTACTGTAACCCATAAATCCGGTTTTGAATGCGACTTGTTTTCAATAAAAATGCGGCCGTATTTATTTGGAAGAGTGACTTGATGATCCTTTCCATTCCCATGAAAACAGAGTTTTGCCTCCACCCCGTTTTTGGTTGTCGTATAATACAATCCCGAACTGGTTACCCGGAAATCCTGTATTACCTCATCCGCCTTTTCAGTAACCAATAATTCAGGATGTTCAAAATCAGGTTTATCTAGTTTAGTGCGACAAAGCATACGATTTGAAGCATTGTTGGCTGAGATAAACACAAAATCATCCCCAACACAAGCACCACTCATAATCTTGTGCTCCTTTTTATATAACGATTTCCAGTTAAGCTTCCCCTTGGCCAGATCTTCCACCCGGATATAATACGCATCATTATAAATTGTTGGCCCTGCAATAATCCCAATAATATACTTATCACTTTGAGAACCTATTGAAACAATCGGAAAATCTTCCGCTTTAATATCTAAGTCAGGACAAGACGCTCGGCTGAAAACATCAACAGCTAAGGAAGCATCCTCTCCAAGCTTGTAATACCTGGTTTTTGTGTTTAAGATCGATTGCTCTCCCGATGGGTTATCTCCGGCATACTGCAAATAAAGGAAGCCCTGATTATCTGGCATCCAATAAGCGATTTTATCAGAAGCATTAAAGCAACCCTTAATAGTTTGCGGTAAAAGCCCTCCCTTTTTCACATCATAAATTACAATATCCATAATATCACTCCCATTCGAAGCAATGGCAACGGCAACTTTATCGCCCTTCCAATCGGGAGAAAAATCGAAAATAATAACCGGATTATTATCCATCTTCAAATCCTCCGGATCAACCATCAAAACTTCTTCCGAATCAAAACTTTCACGATAGTACAGCTTAAAAATCTCTTCATCAGACTTTCGCTTTAAATAGAAATACTTCCCATTCTCTGTAACATGGATTTGACCCATATGATACATCTTTCGCTGATCATAGGTTCTCATTAACTCAATCAACTCTTCCCTACCAGGAATCGCCGACAATACTTCATCGGCCCGCTGCCCCTGCTCCCGAAACCATCCTTCAACACAGCTATCTTCCAATTTTTCCAAATGCCGGAAAGGATCTGTTATTGTTGTGTCGAAATAGGTGTCAGCAACGGGATTGGGCTTTATGGCTTGAGAATTTGATTCTGAAGCTTTTTGGGTGTTCTTACAGCCTAATAATATTACCAGAATTAGTATTAGGGTAATTAGTGTTTTCATGGTTTGTAATATGGTTCGTTGGTTTTATGGTTTGATAAATATAGGGTTTTATAGGATATTCTGGTTTAGCACTTTGCCTGCTATTACCATTATTTATGGTACAAAAAATTTCATAATTCTTTCTTTAACCTCAGCACTCATTCTCTGCGAAATTGGAATTGTAAAATCCCCTATTTGTATGTTATATCCACTTAATCGTTCAATTTGTTTGGCATTAACAATATATGAACGATGCGTCTGGATAAAGTTGTCGGGAAGTTCATGCGATATACTTTTTAATGTTTGAAGTGCCATTATGGTCTCATCATTTGTATGAATGACCACATAATTTTGAAGACTTCTGATAAAAAGGATGTTGTCTGTTGCAATCTTGATAGTCTCTCGTTCCGACTTAACATGGATATACCTTTGGGGTGGATACAATTGTTTTTCGAACAAAACTTTTGCCTTGTTTACTGCCTCGGTAAAATCCTCAAAGAAAATGGGTTTTAACAAATAACCGATGGAGTTCACCTTGTACCCTTCCAGGGCATACTCAGAATAGGCAGTGGTAAAAATGATAGCAGGAGCGGAATTGCTCAGTCTTTTGGCAAGTTCCATACCTGACATACCTGCCATTTCAATATCAAGAAACAGGATATCAACATGTTGGTTCTTAATAAAATCAAATGCAGCACTACTATTATCAAAGCTATCCACTAATTCTAAGAAAGCTGTCTTTTCAATATAATCACAAATTCCCTCACGGGCTATCTTTTCATCTTCAACAACTACACATTTCAGTTTCATGTTTACAAGCTGATTTTTAAATGAACCTCGAAGAAATTGCCTTTTTCTTCTATTTTTAATTGATGATTGTCGGCATACAATAAGTCAAGACGCTTAGTGACCTGGTTAAGACCTGTTCCATCTTTTTTTCTTGTATCCTTTTTATCGAAGGAGTTAATCAAAACAAAATCCAATTCATTGTGATTTAAACGGCATTCCAAAGAAACCCTTTTCAGTCCTTTGGACATATGTTTAAAGGCGTTTTCAACAAATGTCGATATAATAAAAGGTGAAATTACCAATTGATTATCATCAGGAACATCCCAATTGATTTCCGTTTCCAGTTCATCTCCGATTCGTAAATGTTCTACAACGATGAAATTCTTTACAAAATCAATTTCTTTGTTTAAAGGAATTGCCGGTTGTTGCGATTCATACACATAGTATCGAAGCAGTCTGCTATATTTTGAAAGTAAAAGCAGCGCATCATCCTGATTCTTCTGTATTAAAAACTGAAGATTATTAAGGATATTGAAGGTGAAATGTGGACTGAGCTGGTAACGTATTGTTTCAAGTTCAAGCTTCATGACTTCCTCTTTCAGCTTTTGTTGTTTCTCCAGAGTTTTAACATGTTGCCGGTACAACTCAAAAGCAAAGCTGACTCCAATAATCAGGCTGGTGGCCATCCACATACCAAAAAACGGTGGTAAAGATTCGTTTAGATTAAATTCGGAATATTTAGTATTCCCATTCAACCTTTCAATAAGGTGATCTTCTATCGTTAGTAAAACGGCTGTTATCAGGCTGGCAAAAAACGCCTGAATAAGAAACGGCATTTTGTACTCTCCTTTTTCGAGATGCTTTTTAATTCCCCATTTACCAAATGCAAATGCGAATGCATAACATGTAGTTACAGTAACAGAAGAGAACAACAATGATATCAAAAAAGAGTATTCCTTACTGGTTGAAAGTTGGAGCAACAGGATTAGAAAAATAAATCCCCAGAAATAAATGCTGATATTCTTTAAATTCATAAAATCACCTTTATGGATGCAAAACTAAAACATATTTCCGTTGAAGAATTTTCGCTCATCAAGTAAACACCTGCAGTCGTCAACCATTTTCAACATGTATATTCTTTTTCATTTGATTTGCCGCAAATTTTAACGATTTAAAAAAATGAAAAGATTAATTGCATTTTCAATTCTGTTATTCTGTGTTCTTGCTGTAAATGCCCAGCAAGAGCAAAAGAAACTTATTTCAGGTGTTATGATTAAAGCGAACAACCACTATCATTTCAATAATGGTTCTCTGAAAGATTATTACGCTTTGGGTTACGAGGCCGGGATTTTGCTAAAGAACAATGTTTATGTTGGTTTGGCGCAATATGGAAGTGTTTCACCAAATGATATCAGTAATGTAAATACCAGCTCCGATAAGGTGAGTGTGTATGCCTCAAGTTTGCATCTTGCTTATCAACTAAAAATTGCTTCCGGTCTTTATACCTTTTTTGGGATGCATTACGGTTATGGCTCCCTACATTGGGAATATCGTGACAATGATGGCGGGGATTCATACGAAACCATGACACGCGAAAAAACCGGATCTCAATTCATTACTCCTCATGTTAAAATTGGCGCAAAACTTAACAGGTATTTTGCAATTGAAGGTGGTGTGAATTACCGTTATTTCCTACAGGATAAAGAAAAATGGGATATTCCTGTTCAGGATCTAAATGGCCTCGGATTTTCACTTGCCATCGTTGGATGCATTCCTTTATAAGAAATTTGATTGTATTTTATTATTAAACCGCATCGATTGAGGTTGGTGCGGTTTTTATTGGTTTGTACACGACGTTTCGCGACTATGGCATCGTGCTACATTTTCCGTAAATCAGTTGTTTATTGTTTAATCGTTCATATCCTCACTTCTGCATCTAAGCGAACCGAACTGTGGCATGCACTATTGCCTGCAGTTGTTATTTTTTCTTTTTCTAAGATCATAAAAAACAAAACAGCACTCAAACATAAATATTATTAAGGAGTTAACAATCATTTTCATAGATTCATTTTACGATTCCAACAGGACAATTAATAGGTCTAGTATTATTCCAAGTTTTAATTATCAACCTCCTATTTTGGTTATACCAACTATTAATTGCCTTTCTGTTTCTCTTCCTTATTTTTCCTCCTTTTAGAATCTCTCCAGTTTCTATTGATACTGAATAATCGTTATTGTCAATTATTACGTGAAAATGTGGAGGTGAATGTTCTTTGGGTCGTATTTCTATTCTAATTTTAAAATCTAGAATATCAACAGTTAATTCTGGATCTATCTTAAATCTTAATGGAACAAAAGGTATTCCATAAATCTTAGATCTAAGAAAAAAAAACAGATTTGCAACTAGAATAAGTGGTGTTTCTGAAATAATACCTATAAATATCGATTTCTTTTTTAATTCAGGATTGGCATCGCTCGCAATAAATGATGACTCCACAGATAAATGATACTGCAAACTATCTGATAAATACTTTATTTTTTGCTTGCTCCACATTTTCTTTGAGATTTCCAATAATTCTAAAAAGTTTTTCTACAAGTCACACTTAAAATGCCCATAACATTTCGAGGGTATAGCATCGTGACGCGGATTCCGCAGGACAGTTCTATATAGTTCTGTCGTTAAAATTCTCACTTCGGTATCCAGCCGATCCAAACCGTTGCATGCGCTATAACTCGCTGTTGAACTAATTCGCTTCCTGAAATCGGATTCGTTCAATAAATAGGAATCATCACTGGGTCGTGCCGACCGCTCAGATTCCTATTTATTTGGGGCTGGTGTTTGTTATTCATTTCAATTTAAAAATCTTAATATCGAGGTTTTCTCTTCTGCAGGAACATCATATACTGAATCTTTAAAAACAATCTGTTCAGAATTAATATCAGCAATATGATTATCTAAAATAGCAATGTCTTCAAATGACATACCGTATCTCAGCATCCAAATATGCCGAGCATTATCAGTCCCAAATCTAATATATTTTGCTAATCTTAAAGCATTTGGGTTTCCATTTCTTTCATGGTATTTAAACAAGGCAGCATACAAAACATCGCTTAATTTAAAACCAATTAATTTATCTATGTAATCGTATGTGTCAAACATTATTAAATCATAATCCACATACTTTGCCTTTACACCCGTAAGACTGCTATATACATTTATCTTTTTATCAGGTAAATCTTTATACTCTGTAAAAAATGCGGCTTCTAAATGGTCAGTATTTTGACCTAATTTTTCTAATTGGTCTCTTTCATGAGACTTGCTTGCATAAGCATAGCGATACCAACAAATATTCTTAAAAGTTTTGCCATGTACTTGCCATAAAATAATTTTAATGGCCGTATTAAATACATTCTGTTCACCTCTTTCCAGATTCCTGCCTAGGTAAATAGAATATAACCTTTGAAAATGTGAGTATAACTCAATACGATTCTGCGAAGCACTAGTTAAAACTTTTAATGAAATTAGGGTATTGTTCTCAAATACTGAATTCAAGACATCTTCTATTACCACATCAATATCACTATCACTTAATTTGTCTAAATCTTTTTCAGTGAGATTAAATTCGTCCGAATAAGTGTCATTTATGATTGCATCTTTAAAATCATTATAATCATCATCTTGTTGTTCGTCTTTTTCTAGCAATGAGGTATTGTCCAGAATTTCATCTGCTAGCATTATTTTACGAAACTTAGCCATTCTATTAGGTGCGCTCACAATAACATACCCAAAATCAAATTCTTTTTCAAGTGAAGAACGACCTGCACGACCAATAAGGTTTTTAACTGCCAGAGGTTTACTACCATCAAGTCTATCTAGAAACACAACATCAAAGGGCATATTTATACCTTGTTCTAATGTTGATGTAGCAAAACACAACCTACATAATCCATCTTTAGTAAATTGTTCAATAATTAGTCTTATTTGCAGAGGAAGTGAACCATGATGGATTACTATACCGCGTTCAAGGAATGAAATTAATTGAGAATAATGACTTCTGGTTGATTTTGAGTCACCACCAGTATATTGCTTTATTAGGTCAATATAGTAATCGGCTCTTTTATCTTGAATAGGGGAACAGAGCTCAATATATTTCTTAAAACGATTGATAAATTTTTTGTTATAAATCTTTGCTTTTGAAACATAAAAAAGAATAGAACCTCCATTCTCAATAGTTTTTTCTAATGGGTCAAACAGACAGTCATACTTTTGTCTGCCCATAACTGACTTGTCAATACCAAAATGAGAATATTTCCAATTATCTTCTACGCATAAAAACAACTGCCCAACACTCTTTTGGTTATATTGAATTGCATGTAATTTTTCAGAATCAAAGTGGTTCTTTTCAATTTGGGATTCAGGATTTTTTACAAATGGATGCGCAAATACAAATTTTGAATTTGGATATGCCTTATAACATCGACGAACTATACTATCAAAATAAAGTCCTCTTTTTGAATTCTCATTGCTTAATTGAGCTTCATCAAAAAGAAATAAATCAACCTGAAATTCATTTTTGAGTTTAAAAAGTTCCCTGCATCTCTCTGGTGTTACAATAAAAACATTTCTTTTGGCAAAACGAGTATTTATTTTATCGATAAAGGTTAACACATTTACTGATTTATCTGAAATGCTTTCCGTAAGTTTTAGAAAATACTCATTGATTAAAGCTCTTGATGGTACAACAATAACAACATCATTATTTGCTTCTAGAATCTTGTCCATAAACACAAAGGACTTTCCTGTACTTGTAGGAGCAGAAAAACTAAAGCAATTATTATTATCAATCCCTTTTACAATATTTGCTTGTACTGGAGTATAGCGTTTATGAAATGTATCTTTAATGAATTTTTTATATTGACCAAACACAACCTCCTGTAAAGAGCTACTATCTATATCTTTATAGAAGAGTGCCATATAGTTTAAAATTGAGTTTTTATTCGCTTCAAACTTTTCAGCATGGTAAAGCTTTAGATAGGAAAGGATTTCCATATCAGTAACAGAAACTGGCCCATTTTTATACAGATTATCAATGGTATTTTGAAAAATCTCCTCAATATTTACACCTTCTACTATTTTCTTTATCAGGTCATTCATAAATTAACAGCAATACAAATTATTTCTTCAAAGTCTTTAATTTTTTGATAATATTCATTCTGCTTTATCCCTTCAATAAGTTTTTTAGTATTTGTATTTTTTGAAGAGAATGCTGCCATAAATCCTTTTTGACCTTTAGCATGGTTGCTTTTAGACTGCTCACAACAAAAACGGTCAATTTCTGCAATATCTTTTACATCTTTTTTCTCAACGTTCTCAAATTTATGAATTTGTTTAAATGCATTTCCATATGCAGCTTGAGTAGCAACATATTTTGCTTCACCAAAAAGTATTACTTTTTCATTGTTTACAGAAAAGAAATCAAAGCCATGATTTCCATATGTTTTATACTTAATTAACTCACCTAACGGAATGTCAAGATACCCTAGTTGTTCGACAACTGATTTTCTTGCTAATTCAGAAACAACGCACTCCCCTGAATCAGATGTAATACTATCATCATCTTCTCTTATTATTTTTCTTGAGATATAATCTATTGTATCGTTTGCCCTTTGATTGTATGAATCTCTAATATATTCTTGGTCAAATGAACTTATCCATGAAGTGTTTGAAAGAGAGTCAAAAACATGCCTTAATGTTAATCCTATATCAGTAGGGTTAATGCGAATAAAAGTAATATGGTCTTCTATTTTTAAGTTGTCAACGATGGTATATCCATTCATTTTATCTCATTTTATTTTGTGCAGGATGCTCTTTACTTGCCCCTAACTAACCCCTCTCCCCCACCAAAACCTTTCGATATTACCGGGAATTGGTTGGCTAACGATAGCGGTTGACTAATTTAATAACATTCATGAATTACAAAAGCGGTTTAATCAAATACTTTTCAACAACATATTAAACAAACTGTAGACAGGGCGTATTATATTCCATGCATATCAAATCGTATAATCACTCAAAGGATGGGATTCCTCTGCACAGCATCATCACTCAACCACAATGACTGCCTACTCAAGTGTAATGCCCAATATCCTTAGTACTCTAATTCATCCCCTTACTGTAATGAATGGCTTCATTACAAATAACGAGGTTTATCAATGAGCTTTCACTTATCAAGTGTAGAATAGAATTCTGTAGGCTTAATGAATTGGGCACGACCTATTACCAATTCCTTTAGAATATCACACTGCAGCAATATGCGCAGGCAATAAACAAACCGTATCAATTACCTTCATGCTAAGAATAATACTCCAGTTTAGCAGATATTCATTATGGCTGCAGGTGTGTAGAGGTTTGGGCATGCCAATATGAGAAGTAGGTTCAGACATCTCAAGATCATCTTCCCTTGAGTTATGTTAATAATTAAAAGGTAAACGCATTCCAAACCGAGGCCTTGCAAAGTGTAGATATTCTCAGGAAATGGTAATAAGTCTAGATTTTTGCTTCTTTTCATCATGGAAAAGAAGATTTAAAGAAAAAAAGATAACTACATTCCCGAATATACATATTCGGGAATGTAGTTATTCACCTCATCCTCTGTCTCCTTCTCCTCAAGGAGAAGGAGTACGTTCTTAGCAGATGTCTGATTATATAATAGACAAAGAAGGTTCAAAAAAAAAGAAACATGACAGGAACAAGATCAATAGATTACTCGCAACATCCTTTATTCAAAGGAGCTCATGCTGTTGGCATAGTCTTCAGTCGCTTCCTTCCGAAGGAAGCGACTGAAACACCCGCATTGTCTCCAGATTATGGTGGTCATAAACTATAAAACCAATGTCATAAAAGCCAAAGACTAATCTTTGACTGCATCATTACAATTCTTCTGCCATGAGGTTCGTCCTCATTCTTCAGAATACCAACCCGTTGCAGCTTGGATCGCATCTCTCTCTGCCGGGATTCAGTTCTCTATGCTTTGGGGATAATGTCTTTCGATTCTATGATAAGTTGTTCTGTGGTGGAGGCCTATGCCTTCCAACCGGAACAGAATGTCTTCATTATCGGATAAATGGTCGTTTATACCAACATGGGTGTCGGTTACCAGTTACATAGGTGTCGGTGCTCGCTTACACGCAATCCGGTTACACTTACTTAGGTGTTGGTTACCAGTTACACAGATGTCGGTGCTCGCTTACATATAACCCGGTTACGTTTACTTAGGTATCTGTTTCCAGTAACATAGACATTCGTGTTCATTTACATAGGTATCCATAACCAGTTACATAGGTGTCGGTGCTCGTTTACATATAATCCGGTTACGTTTACATAAGTATCTGTGACCAGTTACACAGGTATCCGTTCACGCCTGAATATATGCTGGTTACAGTTCCGTAAGTATAGATTCGAACCTGAACATGATACCGCACGCAGGGTATATATTGTCCTTTTCAACAACAATGCATTCATTTCGATACATCGAAGACATTCATTATCTGTATTTAATCGGAAATAATCATCTCAATCCTTTGTATTTGAATAGCCCTTTAATAGCATTTAAAATTACAATGGTTAATGCCGACAGACAATTGATGTGGCTTTTGGAACCTGGAGAACTAAAGGCACATATCAATTACAAATCGGTATTATTACACAGGATATTTGTGTGTAGACATGTATCCATTATCACCTCACTTACATGAATCTCACCAAAATGGGATGCCAAATGAAACATTTGACCAATTTACTTACATCTTTAAGTTATCAAACCCAAACCATAAACTACTTTTCAACAACATATCAAACATTACAGTAATGATGTAGGAAGATTGCAGGATGGAATGGTTGCAGGGAGTCCAAACCATTTAATACCTATCTCTTTCAATTTTATCATTCCTGGATTTTATCACAGCAGGATACACCATCAGTTTATTCAAACCTGTATCTGTTTTTTCCAATCTTTGTTCCTTGAGTGAATAATACAATTTTGAATATTTGTCAAAGCGATTACGATTAACAATTGCTTTTTCCCTCATTATAACAACAGTATCACCATCATTCACTTGTCCATAATAGCCTTTTGATAAAGTATCGGTTTGCAATACCGTTTTTTCTATGGATTCATTAAAGTTCATTGATAATCGGAATTTCTCATAATACATAAGTACAACATCAAATGCTTGAATAGAAGTTGCTACCAAGCTGTCATTTTCAATTGTTAATGAGACAATCGGTTTATTTGTCAGCTCAGTAAACTTGCCGCTTGTAGTATTATATACTGCCGCACCACCAAAATAGGCCATATCACCACCTTCATAACCTTCATCAATTTCACCATAACATATCAGGTTGTCATTTGATAATATAAAGGAGTCGAGATATCTGATGTTCGTTTCAATTTTTGTGACCTTTTTCGTGGCCAAATTGTAAATAAATATAGATGCATATCTATCTCTAAAAGTGTATGCACCATCTCTACTCATTGGTAATCCAATGGTATAAATATTATCATTATAAAGGAATGTATTTGTGAACTTAAAATCCCTTTCCACTACATATTTATTGATATCATCAACTGGATAAATCTTTTTAGTCAGTTTATCAATTTCGAATAAGCCATAATGAAAATCCAGATAAAAGATAGAATTTATGGATTCTATCGTCTTGTTTATTTTCTTAAATGTAGGAAGCATTGTATAGTCCGTTCGAGACAAAGTTTCCATGTTCACTTTAGAAATTCCAAAGTCTGATCCCACCCAGATCATACTATCTTCAATAAAGAAATCATTTATCATTTCGGGTGGAAATCTATAAATCACCTCTTGAATCGTATCAACAATTTCTTGTTTATAAGGATATGAACCCTCTCCTGCATGGTTTATTAAAAACCATTTACCATGTTGCTTCCTTATTGTAGTATAGACACTGGTTGGGTATCCTGGAATTTTTTTAGCAGCCCCATATCCTAACCATCTATAAATAGGTGGAGTCGATTTAAGCATACGGTTAATGTTGAGAGGGGCAATTTTCCATAGATCATTTAAACCGTCATAGAATAAAACTCCGCTTTCTGTCAAGGCAAAAATGGTATCGGATTCGAATGCAAAAGAGATTACCTTGTTGTAATCCTTAAACTCAACCAACCCATGATTAATCATTGAGTCACTTTTAACCGAATTGTCTTGAAACAAATTACGATCAGCCAAACAACACTTAGCTAGATTGATATTCGAAAATGAAATTAGCGTAATACAGATCAGGATAAAAATACTTGTTTTCATATTTATTTGTTAAAGCAAAATTGTTAATTGATATTTTCTTTTCGGAAAACCTGTTGGAAACATATGGTACCTTGTTTTAATATAACATCTAAATTTCGTCTACCGATCAGATCATCCCGTTTAGATTAGAATTGGCTATTCCTTTATCAATTTTACCGTTTCAACTCTTTGTTCATATTCAAGGACTAAATAATACAATCCTGACTTTAATGCGTCTGTATTAATAGTTTTAATAAGTGGTTCTAATGAATTCGTCTTAAAAAAGTATACTTCTCCACCTGATATAGTGGTGACTTTTAATGATTTCAAATCCTCAATATTATCAACTGAAATATTTAGAACTTCACTAAAAGGATTAGGGAAGCACTTAACTGACGGATGTGTTTTGGTACTATTTGCTAGTCCTGTACCCAAATCAAAGTCACTGGTTAGAATCAAAGCTCCATTGGATGTATTAAAATTCATCCCGGCAATCAGCATTTTATCTCCACTAATCGTCAGACTATGAACATTCCCCAAATCTTCTAACCCTGTAGTACTAACTTCTGACCAAGATGCTCCCTGGTTAGTTGATTTGTATAACTTATTGATATATGCGGTCATACCACTGTCCCACTTGACACCATTTACATAAACATCACCATTGCTTGCGGTAACAAAGTCCATGGGCCCATAGCTTTGGTCAAAGCCAATCATTGATAATGACCATGTTGCCCCATAATCTTCACTTACAAATATTTTAGCGCCATTACCTGAAATAAAGTGCGAACCAGAAAGAAGCATCTTATCCTCACTAATAGTCAAGCTATGCACATTACCAAGATCTGTTAAACCTGAAGTACTTACTTCTGTCCATGATGCTCCCTGGTTAGTAGATTTATACAGCTTATTGATAAACCCACCCAGACCGCTATCAAACTTTACACCATTTATATAAACATCTCCATTACTTGCTGTAACAAAGTCCATAGGCCCATAGCTTTGGTCAAAACCAGTCATTGATAATGTCCATGTTGCCCCACAATTCTCACTAACAAATATTTTAGCGCCATTTCCTGAAATAATGTGCGCTCCGGCAAGAAGCATCTTATTCCCACTAAATGTCAGACTGTGGACATTCCCCAAATCTTCCAATCCTGTAGTATTAACTTCTGACCACGATGCTCCCTGGTTAGTCGATTTGTATAGTTTATTGGTATATCCTGGTATACCACTATCCCACTTTACACCATTAATATAAATATCACCATTACTTGCTGTAACGAAGTCAGCTGGCCCGTAGTTTTGGTCAAAGCCTGTTATTGATGATGTCCAAATGTTTTGACTGTATACATTAATTGTTATGAATATACTAAATAGTAATAATGTAAGATTTCTAAATACTGGTGTAGTCATTTCGTTTTTTGTTAATTAAAGCTAACGTTAATATATTTTAGATCCTCGGTATAATATGCGAATTATAACTACTATGGTAGTGCTACATGCATTATTTGACCAATCTACAAACATTCTCAAATTATCCCACCAAAACCATCAAATACTTTTCAACAACATATTAAATACACTACCAACAGGACATATTATATTCCCCCTCTTACCCTGCATCATCACTCAACCCAAATGCCTGATGTCCTTAGCGCACTGCGTGGCATTTTTACAGTTATGCCTTATCTCTTTACCGCAATGAATGATATTCTTAGTGCGCTACGCGGCCTCCTTACCGCGCTGCCTAACGTTCTTAGATTCCACAGTCGTTTCACTCCTGTGGAATGACATTCAAGGTCAGAGCCTTCAGTGATATGTCATCCTGACGAACGAAGTGAGTAAGGATCTGAAGACTTTATTAACGCTATTTCTGAAAGATTGCTCTGCATAAACTGGTATAGAAGTAGAATATGAAAGGTTAAAGGTTTGTGATCGACCTATTACCAATTCCTCTAGAATATCACACTGCAGCAAAATGCGCGGGCACTATACAAACCGAATCAGATACTTTCCGGCTAAGATCATCATAATAATTTAACAGATACCCATCATGATTTGCTTGTGTGTAGAGGTTTGGGCATGCCAATATGAGAAGCAGAATCTGAAAACGCAGAATCATCTTCCTTTGAGTTATGTCAATTATTAAAAGGTAAACGTATTCCAAACCGAGGCCTTGCAAAGTGTAGATGTTCTCAGGAAATGGAAATAAGTCTTGATTTTTGCTTCTTTTCATCAAGGAAAAGAAGGTTCAAAAGAAAAAATCAAACCAATAGAAATGTAGGCTCAGCCTACAAAAAAAATGAAATGACGAAGCAGTCCCGAAATTTTTCGGGATCGCCAAACGGGGGGAATACAATTAGCGGGATATACATAACAGCAGTTTCTGTCAGTATGTTTTAATTGACAAATAACCTTACTATGGTATGTAAATTCAGGCTGAAAGCCTGGGAGTTAATAGCCCGGAGCAGCGCTCCGGGTAGAGTGATCAGGTAATGTGTAAGCGCGCCGTACCCTGGTATGATTCATGGAAAAGACAATAACCATGAATGGAAGCGAATTGTAACATCAAAACTTTTATATCCCCAAACAAGAATCTGTATCTTTGTAAAAAACAAGATTATGCAAACGATACGACTTCGGATAAATGACAAGATATACAAACACTTAATGTGGTTTCTAAAACGCTTTGATAAGGAGGAGCTACAGATTATTGAAGAAAACGAGGAATATCTTTCAGTACAAGAATACTTGCAGAAGGAGTTGGATTCGGTTGAGGAAGGTAAAGCAAAGTATATGACCATTGATGAACTTGATCAGGACCTTGAATCAACCATCAGGGAACATGAAGATTAAAATCACACAGGAATTCCGCAAGCAGTTAAATAAGCAGGTAAAATATATTTCCAGAGACAAATCTGCAGCCGCACGTAGATTTAAGAACGACCTTATTTCCCGAATTAAGAATATTCCTAAGGCTCCATTTTCAAACAGAAAATCCATTTATTTCGACAGGGATGATATCCGTGATTTAATATTTAAAAGATACATAGTGGTTTATCGTATCAATATGAAAGATGACATAATTGAAGTTTTTGGCTTTACGAAATACCAGGACAGACCTTTCCAATATTAAGCACCAATGGCTACTATCCTGATTAGTACTTTAACTCAGAATAAATGGCACGAGGAATGGAACGATAATGGTTAAAACAATCCCGCTGAAGACTGAAATAATTGCCCATTCTTTTCCTGTGTATTCCGTAATAATTGGCAATGTTGAGTCCATAGAGGTGGCTCCTCCTGAGGCTATACCTGCCAGGTTGCCGAAGTATTTCACGAAAATGGGAGTAGCAACCAGGGTGATTAATTCTCTTAATATATTTGATAGTAACGCCACTGTACCCAAAAACTCACCACTAATTTTGGTGATGAATATTGAGGACAAGCTATAATATCCAAATCCGGCTCCCACTGCCATGGCCTCTTTCGCATTCATATTTGTAAAGAAAAATGAAACAGCCGAGGCCCCCAATAAGGATCCTGCAATAACGCCCAGAGGCACCAGTATGATCTTTATTTTCGTTTGTTTTATTACCTGAAATGCTTTGGTATCCGAACCAATACCTATTCCCACAAAGAACATTAAAGCATACAAAATATACATGGTAAAATCGTTTTCTTCGATAAACGAAGGAACAAATTGTGTTAGTCCTAAGACCAGACCAATCACAAAAAACGCCAGAATTATTAGACTACTTTTCATTTTTCAGAAGTAAAAAAGAGTTTATATGTCATGAAAGCAAAAATTAAACTACCCAGGATCGCCCCAGCGGTAATGGCTGCTGCCTGCCAACCAATGGTATCAATATTGGAAACCACCTGCTTATTCAGTCCAACGCCAATGCCCAACATAAACAGCAATCCGAAAATAGTGATGGTAGTCAGCTTCTCAGATATTTGCAGGATTTTTTTCTTTTCCTTCAGGAGATACCCGCAAATCATCCCCACAATCATAATAGCAAGTACTGTAATCATATTTGTTTCAACAGTTTTATTTTGTTGGTAAAAAAAATCTCCGTACACCAACCAGTTCATACTAGTTAAGGTATACGGAGATCATCCGTAAGTATAAAACCTATTTCCCCAATGTCTTCCTTACGTTGGGAAATAAGCCTGTAGCATACCGCTACTCTCTATTGACGGCAAATGTAATTTATTTTCTAATGACAGCCTAAAAAATATTATTTATGTGATTACAAGTTGATATTCACCTCACCCTCTGTCTCCTTCTCCTCAAGTCTTCAAGGATTGAAATCAAAACTAAAGGTATACAAAAAACGATCGGCCTTTTAAAAATCAGCGGCCTGCGATAGCAGGCAAAAATGGAATTATGGAGCGTTAGAACCGAGCCAATTTTCAAGGCTTTATTAAAGGTTCTATAATATTATTGGCGAGCTCAATCATACCTATTTATTAAAATTAATATATGATTAAAAATTCGGGAGTGATTACCTCAACAAGCTATTCATCACTTAATCCGTTGCAATATGGTATATTGAGAATAAAATCCGATGTAGCTTGAATTTTTTAGCGGAATAATTTCATTTTTAGCTGATTTTTAAGAAGCCTTGACTTTTTACTCACATATTGTTTATTTAATAGTGTTCGTGCTTGCTTCGCAGGTGTTACTTTTTTGTCAAGAAAAAAGTAAATAAAAAAGAAAAAATGATTAATATTTTCCGAAATATTAATCAGAACGAACATTATAACAAGACAAAAACCTTTTGAATTGCGTGCCGTGCCAGAAGACCACATTAACACACCTATCACACGGCACGCCCCTCCATCCAATAACCTACCCCAGGCGCTGAATTAAGTCAGGCTTTCAACCTAAACCCTTATTCCCCTTCCAACTCCTTAATAACTTTGATAGCAAAATCATTATTAGGATTTAATTCCAGAGATTTTTTATAGGCTTTGATACCTTCCTCGGTATTTCCAATCTTCACCAGGCATTCGCCATAACTATCCCAGGTATTGTATCCTTGCGGGTACAATTCGGTATTCAGTTTAAAAATTTCCAAAGCACCAGCTTCCTTTGTCTCTCCTAATAGCTGATAACCAAAATCATTAATCCCGCTTTCAGAAAGATCATATTCAGAATTTTTCAGATCTTCAGCTTCAATAAAACCGATCAGGTCTTCCAGAGACTTTCCTTCAGCCATGAATTCCGAGATCTTCTTCTTGTTCATTCTCCGTACTGTTTCCCGCTGTTGGGCCAAGGTCTCAACTCTGTATTCCAATCTTTCTTCATCAGTCACTTTGGTTGTGTCAATTTTATAGAGTTCCCAGGGATTATCAGCACCCATTTTCACATATTGAGTACCGTAGATCTGTGGTACATCCCTGCGCATCAGGTCGCGGTCGATGGCAGCGGCAAGTAGCCATTTATTTCTGGTTGAATCCATTTCAACGGCTTTGCGCATCAATTTCACAGCCATGCCCGAGGCAAAGGTATCCGATCCGTGTTGGAACACCATTGCAGCATTGGCATAATCCTCAGACGTTCGGATCAGGTTCGAATCCACCAGCTCGCACACTCTGGCAAGCCTCAGACTATCGCGTACCGATACCACTGACCAGTCAATTTCGCCACTTAACCGGTCGGCCTGATCTTCCTGGTACAAAACTTTTAATTCTTCATTATCGGCAATTACAGCCGGTTCACTCATCTTCACCTTGTTTTCTTTACATGACATCAACGTAATGATGCATAGAATTGGAATTAATCTTTTCATTGTTGGTTTAGTTTTTATTTGGCTATTTGAATTAATGAATCATGGGTACATTTTGAACCAAAATCTCCAAAACAAATACCCCAACTCATTGATTGACGAAATTATTGAAAACCGGGAGTTACGAAAATGATTATTTCCTAATTATTCATAAAAACAAATAACATTCTCACTAACTGTCTATAAAATCTAATGCTAAACTAAAAGGCTGTCATTCTGTCAGCATTTTGTCCAGACGCTCATTCAAGAAATTTTAATATGATATTGCTTTCCCATAAAAGGGAATGAACAGAAAGCTAATCCGATAAATTATTTTTCTTTAAAGCAAAGCCCATTATCCCTCCGAAAAGGCTACCCATAACAATTCCTATCGCAACACCTATCAGTGGTTTTCCAAATACAGTTCCAAGTGCAACACCCAACCCGGATCCCATCATTGCACCAATACTAACTGCGATTATGACTTTATTATTTTTTGTTTCTTTATTTTCTATCATGGTTACTCTAATTTACTTTCTTGCGGCAATGTATTAAATAGCTCACGAATAGAACGCATAAATTTCCCTACGTATCAAATAACTTAATCGTTTACCGGAGATAAGCAAGGCCCTTGTTTGATATTCATTAGATTATTCCTAATATCTTATATTCAAAAAAACTCATGCTATTGCACGGATCTCAGCTTGCTGGGGGTGAGGTGAAAAACGGAGAGGGAAATGTTGGGTGAGGTTAAAAAAGGGGCCTCCGAAAAGGCCCCTTAAAAATCAGTAATAGAGAGAATGATTATCGTTTAACAAAACGCTTCGTTTCAATTCCGTTTTCATTTTCGATAACAATCAAATAAACACCAGCATGATACTGATTTACATTGATCATCTTATGATCGGAATTCATAATACACTGATCAAGAATACGACCATCCACATTGTAAATCTTTAAGATGGTATTATCATCAAATCCTTTGAATACAATATTGACATATCCTTCTGCAGGATTTGGATATACACTAAATGAATCTACTATTGAATGATCAACATCCAGAGCCATATCCAGGTTCTTAGTACTACCAATTTGCACGGTGTAATCTTCCACTTCACCATAAGGGAAGATCTCACATGAAGTCTGGGTGCCATTATATTTCAACGACACACGCATGCGGGATGTGATTCCTTCTGCATAAGTAGGTATTGACATATCTCCTCTAATGGTCTTCTTACTTAATGATCCTGCATCAAATACCAGTTCGTCGGTATCAACAAAATCACCATCGCCATTCAAATCAATCCATATTTTCCAGTATCCGGTGTATTTGCGATTGCTACTTCCGGGGGTTAATATAATTGGTGTTAAGCCCGAAGAGACTAACACAGTCTGAGAAGTAAAATCAGTATATCCCGTTGCTCCCGAAGCATTCTGGTATGAGCCAATCTGAACTTCCGTAATCCACATATTGCTGGCTGAATTCCCCTGCGATTGGCAATATGTAACTGATGTTCCGTTTGTTGTTACATTAACGGTATTACTTGCAGGAGATATGTTACCGGCAGCGTCTTTTGCTTTTACATTGAATGCATAAGTAGTACTTTCAAGCAAGCCAGTAACGTTATATGAAGTAGAAACTGTGCTGGTCAGGAATAATCCATCTTTATACACATCGTACCCCGTTACACCAACATTATCTGTTGAAGCATCCCATGTCAAATCAGCTGTGGTCATCGTTATATTCGAAGCCAACAGGTTGGTAGGGGATGTAGGTGCTTCAATATCCGTGAGGGTAGTTACATTCACGGTATTACTTTCTGCTGACTCATTACCTGCCGCATCTTTTGCTTTCACATAGAATGCATAAGAGGTAGACAGACTTAAACCAGTAACCTGGTAAGTCGTGTTTGATGTATTCGTGATAACGACATCATCCTGGTACACATCATATCCGGTTACCCCCACATTATCGGTGGAAGCATCCCAGGAGAGGTCAGCTGTATACATGCCGATATTGGAGGCTGTAAGATTTGCAGGTACAGTTGGAGCTTCTGTATCCGTGAAGGTAGTTATATTCACGGTATTACTTTCTGCCGACTCATTACCTGCCGCATCTTTTGCCTTCACATAATATGAATAGGAAGTACCCGAATTCAATCCACTAACAGCATAGTTGGTATTTATAGTATTTCCAATAACAACCCCACCTTGATATACATCATAGCCTGTTACACCCACATTGTCAGTTGATGCGTCCCAGCCAAGATTGAGAGTTGTCATCGTAACATTTGTTGCCGCAAGATTTGCCGGAGCTGTAGGAGGTTCAGTATCTCCACCGGCAATCTTTACTGTATAATCTTCCACTTCACCATAAGCGAACGACTCGCAGGATGTTTGTGCTCCGTTGTATTTCATCGAAACACGCATACGCGAAGTAACACCATCGGCAGAAGAAGGAATCGTCATGTTTCCGGATACTGCAGAAGTACTCATGGATCCTGCATCAAATACCAGTTCGTCGGCATCATCAAAATCACCATCCACATTCAGGTCAATCCAGATTTTCCAGTACTCATTGTATACCGAACTACTAAAACCTGGAGTTAAAGTAACCGGAATTGAACCTGATGTAACATTTACAATTTCAGAAGTGAAATCGGTATAATTGGCGGCACCGGAAGCATTTGTGTACGCTCCAATATCAACTTGTGCAATCCATTCGTACGTGGAATTATTCCCTTGGGAAGTACAATAGCTAGGCAGGTTCACAATCAGGTAATCTACCTTGGTTTCCGTATCCGATCCGGCAATGTTGGAAGCCTGAAGGGTGACGGTATATGTGCCCGGAGTACTGTATGTTACAACCGGATTCTGATCGGTATTTGATGATGGCGTTCCGCCATTAAAAGTCCACAACCAGGAAGTTGGGTCGTTAGATGAAGCATCGTTAAATGTAACGGCTTCTCCGGTATTAACAACCGTACTGGATGCTGTAAAATCAGCAACTGGCGTTTGTGGTGGATTAACGGTAATATAAGCCAGTTTCGTTTCTGTATTTGATCCCAATGCATTGGTAGCTGTTAAAGCAACCTGGTATGTACCGGCCGTATTGTAAACGACTGCAGGATTCTGGTCAGTACTGGCACCAGGAGTTCCACCTTCAAATGACCAAGACCAGGATGTTGGGGAATAAATTGTATGATCTGTAAATTGTACAGATCCCCCTTCGGTTAATGTTGTTGGAACAGCAGTAAACTCTGGCTGTGGAGGCTGTGGATCACCTGTTACAGGAACTGTTGCTGAATATCTGTAGTAATTCTGTTTGGTTATTGTAATTACCATATCATTCCCTACCATTTGAGATGGTATTGCAACAGAGACAGGAGCCCCTGTTCCTTCAGCTGTACCTATAATTTCTCCATTTACAGTTAAAGCAATAAACGAACCTGCATTTGATGTGACACTAAACGAAGTTACACCCTCTTCAAGTTCACTGGCATGAGCAACAGTTAAGTTTTGAGGAACTTCAGAGTAAATCATGGTAAAGGCATCGCCATGTAGGTGGAATAAATTGTAAGTGATTCCTTTGTCACTGGTATTGTATGGCCAGTTCGACTGATACAGGAAGTACTTTCCGCTAACATTGGCAAAGCCTGGCAATAAAGTTGAAGGAGTTACATTTAAGTTTGTTGCATTCTTATCTGGCATGAAATCCGGCCACATATAATCATACATCCCCCAGGTGAAGGCATCATTCACAAAAGAATATGACACCTGAGTTGCAGCGATTAAGCCTAAAGCTCCGGCATTTTCACCATTGTAAGTGTAACGGTGGAATTTCTCGGCAAAACATTCTGAGCCATAATCAAACCGACCGGTTAAACAGTTGATGGAGAATATAAATGACAAATCTGTATTGGTCAGACTACTGATATTAGCCGATTGAAAACCTGGCTCACCCCAGCCACCTTCAAAACCATGGTCACGGTGCTGAAGAAGGAAAGATCCATTGTTAATAGCATTCACCACATCAGTTGCTGTTCCTCCAGACCATCCGCCTAATGTAGAAGGGCTGGCAGGAATATAATCCAAACCACCAGGACCGAAATAGTTCACCACATCAGAAGTATTTGTTGCAGTAGACCAATCAGAGCCTGGAGTTCCGCTATAAATTGCATTAATTCTTACCGGATTCTTCCCCTGCACATTTTTCAGATATCCACCAACAATTTCTGAACAAAGCTGGAACCAACGTTCTGTTTGCCAACCGCAAGCCGTAATCGGATTATCGTAGAAGTTTGTTGCTGTTGGAGGATCCAGTTCATAGTCCTTGAATTTATTAATCATCGTTTCCAGATGTGTACCGTTTTGAGCCGTCATTCTGGCAAAAGCGATATCTGGTAATCCATCATTATTAACCACATCGGCATAATAATTATCTGTGATATATGTCTCCATATATGGGTGAGGATATTCTTTGGATGTAATTCCAACTCCAGATGTTCCATAATCAGCCATGATCAATACGGCAGCAGGAGGGACATCCCAGTTGTTATATGCATTTACAAAGTAATTCTTGATCGTTTCAACGTCATTGCTACCAATATCCGATATCGTAACAACCCCCGTATTAATTCCCTGTAAGGTTCTGAATTGTTTAATCGTATCTGCCCATGAAATAAAAGTAGCATCATCAGGAACAACAATAACATATTCATAACCGGTTGCCCGGGAGGCCGATTCAGTATTGTAGGAAACTTCAGGTAATGATCTGTTGTTTATTATCATGTTTTGCAGAATAGGATCAAACCATCGGCTTCTTAATCTTTCCTCACCATAGGTTCCATTTCCACCATTAAAGTTTACTTTCAATTCAATATTTCTGTATACAATCAGTTCTTTGCTGACAGGGTTATACTGAAAAGGTGTAATGCCCAGGGTCACAACTTCAACCCCTCTGATCACTGTTTTCTCAGAGATCAGGAATGGAGTTGCAGGATAGAATTCATCTTTAGAATAAATTGCGGGATCCTTTACATGTTTCAATGGTTCGTCCTGAATTACAAAAGGGATATCAATAGCTGGAGCTAAATCCACATTTTTAATAATTTCCTTTTGATAGTTGACAATTTCCAACTCAGCAGTAGCACCATTAGGTAAAGCCACATATTTGGCGTAACCAGGTAAATCGGGAGCGCCTTCTTCACCAGGTAGAAATTTGCCGGAAATCTCAATCTGTTTTAAAATGTTCTTCTCTACTTCTTTATCGACCAGAGCAAAATCCTGAATCGAAAAATTCACTTCAACACTTGAATTCTTAGCTTCCTTTAGAGTCATCCCCTGTTTTCCCCAGGAATCGGAGAAAGAATAGGTTTCTTTTTGTCCATAGCCCGAAGCATACACAAAAATGCTCAGTAGCAGGATCAACAAACTTGTTTTGATCTGTCTATTTTTCATCATAGTTAAATTGTGGTTAATAAAATGGTTGTTATTATTAACCGGGTTAGTTAGTTCTGAAAATCATTTCTTACTACCGCTACTATAACATCTGAATTTTCCCTATATTGAGCATATAAAAGTATTAACATAGTAAGATAAATTAAATAGTCATTTTTGACCATTGTTTTTCTAGTCAATAAATCGTATATGGATCTGGATCAAATAATTGAGGAATTTATATCATGGAAACATCTAGAACAATCTTTTCATGTTTGCCCTGATTATTCAGAAACTAAAGCATTAATCTCCTTCTTTAAGCAAGTTGAAAGCAAAGGTAATATCTATCCTTTTGTTTGGGATTTTTATAAAAACGATATCTTCTATATCTCAGAGAATTTTTATAACTATTTTGGATTTAAGAAGGAAGATGTATTACGGGAAAAGCTCTCCTATTCCGTAAACAGAATGGTACCCATTGACGCCTTAATGTTTATCAAAGGATCTCAAAACAAATGGAACCATATATTATCACGTCCTGTTTGTGAGCGAAAGAATTACAAAATGATTGCAGAATTCAGGATGACCAATGATTATGATAAAATTATAAGGATCATGTCTCAGCAAGTAATTTTGGCTCTATCTGATGAAGGGAATATCTGGCTTAAAATGAAACTTTTCGAATATGCTCCCGAACAGAATATTGAAACACCAGCAACGATTTCATGCATAAACATAACATCTGGTAATCCACTGTTTACATCGAAGGAGATTAAAAATGAGATTTTTAAAAGTAAGCTATCGAATCGTGAAGTTCAGATCCTGCAAGCCATATCAAAAGGATATTTCTCAAAACAAATTGCCGGTGATTTATTGATTAGTGAAAATACAGTTAATAACCACCGAAGAAATATTATCAGGAAACTCAAGGTTTCGAATACATCCGAGGCTGTTTCTCTGGCCAGGGATTTGGATATTTTATAAAAAAATGATGGATTCATAACAAAATCCAACTGACCGAATGCATGTTCGCTTTATTCAATCAGTTGGATGGCATAATATTTTGTTGTTTTATTTCCCTGTTACATTCATTCAGGCTTTTAACAACCTATACCGTTTAATTCGGTTTTGCCCAAAAAGCCTCATCATTGGTCAGATAATACATGTCATAATTCTCCAACTCTACTTTTTGATCAAGCTTTTTCCCCTGGGGATTATGACCAACCGGGAACAGTTCTACATAGGTTCTTCTCTCATCCGAAGACTCACCACCAGATTTACTGTTTATCAGCGTTGAAAACCGGTATAAATTCTTTGTCATATATTGGTACAAATACTTTTCACCACCGCCTGAATATTGCTGATCATTCCAATGGATTTTATCATAAACCTTCATGGCCTCATTATTTGTAAGCTTCTCTCTTACTTCCTGAATACTCAGTGGGACATTATTAGTATCCATAACATATGCTTCAAAAGAAGGATCCATCCAAAGCCATTTGTTATACTGATTTGAATAGACAGCGTTGATGACATGACAATCATTAAATTTCTCTGGCTTAGGCATGCATGTTACGAACCGGGACTTAAATCCCATAGAAAGATAAGTTTCGTTAAGCACTGTTGCCATCATGCGGCAGTTAATCCCTCTGTCTTCTGCTTTGCATACCTGAATCAGAGCATCAGCTGTTTTATCTTTAGGATTACTTGATGTTCCATCATGTCGGATCATGTGGTTAACCCATGACATGAGGTTTACAATTTTAGAGAACTCATCTCCACTTCCTGCAACAGAATCAAGATTGTATTTAGTCCGGAAACCGGCTAAGTCTTCAGTGTTTTGATATGTGAATACAGGTAATTCTCCTGTGGCATTTGAATATTCAGCACTCTTTTGAAGAATGAATTTGTAATCCCCAACTTCCTTAAATTTGAGTAATATATCTTTATATCGGTCTTCGTTTCGAATATTATCCAGATCGCTATCATTCATGATATGATAATAATCTTTCTTCCCATGATCATAGCTCAATTGTAAGAAATCTAAAGCTTTTTCATTTTCATTAACAAGCGAATAGGCACAAGCCAGGTTATATGTTAGATTTTGAGCCATCCAACTGTTTTCATCCTGTTCTTTTACCTCCAGTTTCTCATAATCGTTATATACGGAAAGCATTCCTTTAATGGCGTCTCCATATTTCTGATTCCCCCATAATTCCTGTCTTATTTTTTCATTGGATTCAAAAGCCTCTTGAATACTCTGCTTTTCCACTTGTACACATGAGGAAAATGAAATTAGCAAAGCAAAGAAATAAATTTGTGCTTGTTTCATGTAATAATTATTTGGTGTTGATAAATGTGTAATACATAATGACTGTCCATTAGACTACAATTTTCTAGTAATGTTACAATAATTAATAATATTATCATCAGTTCTCTTACCAATAAATACATGAATATATTATTTTTGCACCAAAATCAAATAAAACACCCCTGATATAAGCGAAGACTATGCAGAAAATCATTTTATTTCTATTTACAATCATCCTTTTGTCTCTTACTACTTCCTGTGAAAAAGAGGAAAAAATAATAGATCAGAATCAAAACAACGAAATCATTGATAATCTTGAAAATTTCAGATATCCAATGAAGGTTGGGAATAAATGGATTTATAAACATCGAATAATTATTAAGAGTTACGAAAATGAGACTGATTCCATTCCTTTTGTAATCGATACTATTTATAAAAGCCAGAAGATTGAGGTAGAAAAAAAGGAAATTGTAAAAGATTCAATTGAAGCATTTAAAGTTTCTGCTGTCATGGATGATTCGCTATATTATTCTATCCAATATTATACCAACGAGGATGATGGCTTATTCTGTCATGCATATTATATTAATAAGGATTTTGTATTTCCAAAAGAAGATAAAAACACAATATATCAGGATCTCATTAAGCAGGTTCATTGTCTTAGCAATGGAATAAGTTCCAAGTTAATGTATTCAGATGATTCTTTATTTTATGATAATCCACCGGCAATGAGTTTTCCATATCCCATAGAAAATGACACCTGTTGGAGTTTACGTGAAAATCCATATTTTACAACCTTCAAAGAATGCACGGGTAAAGAATTAGTTAATACAGCATATGGTACTACAGAATGTGTCAAATTTGAATACTCATATTCGGGATCTTATATTGACAAGGTGGAAAGCCTGACTGATTATATTGGGCAGAAAGGTTTTATTAAAAGGGAATTATCAATAAATAGGCTTTCTATTGCTGATCATCAAGGCAATATTTTTGCATTTGTAGAGGTTAGTGAACTGATTGAATTGATTGAAACCAATGTTGATTAGTTAATAATGATTCACACAATCCCTGGGTTGTGTGAATCATTATGCTCTGCTATTGAAACAAATCGATGCTCTTTATTTGCTTATGATTTTTTAATTTTTCATAGATAAAAGCCGTAGCAGAAATGTCCTGGATCGCTGTTCCTGTAGAATCATATACAAATCATAATTCGTTATGTATCTTATTTATTCTTTCTTTTTCTCCACAGCCGAATCCGGGGCATACCAGATTCCTTTTTTGTCCCAGCGTTTTTGTAATTTCTTCAAAGCTAGTTTAAACTTATCAAAATCCTTGTTATCAGTTTTAGTCCAGCCCACTTCTGCATATGCAGCTATACGGGGAAAGACCTGGAAGTGCATTTGGCCGATAGTTGGTATCCATTCGCTCCACATCTGACAACCGGTACCAATTACTTTATCATGATACTTTTGATCAAGATCGGCTGGAACCGGATCAAAAACATAAGCTTTGGATAGTGGCGTATAATCATAACCATAATCAAGATAGGTATTATGATGCAGGGAATTAACAATTTCAAAACCGTTTGATGCTGCCTGGGTTGCCAGGGCAACATCGCCTTTCCAGAAATGTACTACTGAAGATTTAGCCAGTTGCTGATCTGATTTGGTATCGGCTTCATCCTGATATTCATGAAGGTTGTGCCCCAGAATCTCATTCCATCCCATCATTCTTCGACCTTTACTTTGGAGATACTGTGAAATTCTGTTGGTGAAAAACACCTGCAATTCAGCAGGAGTTGCCAATCCGTTATCCTTCATGTAGGCCTGAACCTTTTGCGAATCCTTCCAATGATTGTATCTCACTTCATCTCCTCCTATATGAATCACTTTCGATGGAAATAATTCCATCACCTCATCCAACACATCTGTAAGGAACTGATAAACTTTTGGATCACTCACATCATAAACATCTCTTCCTACACCAAACTCTATCGGAACTTCAATTTCATTTTTTGCCGTACCTAACCAGGAATATGAAGCTATAGCAGCACTCGAATGCCCGGGCATCTCAATTTCAGGAACTATTATAATATGCCTTTCTGCAGCGTATTGAACAATTTCACGAATTTCTTCCTGAGTGTAAAATCCTTCATGCGGTTCTCCGGATTGTTTCGGACTGCCCCAGGTTTCCACTTGTGTACTCTTTCTTTTGGATCCGACTTCTGTTAATTTCGGATATTTTTTGATTTCAATTCTCCAGCCCTGATCATCCACAAGATGCCAATGAAATACATTCATCTTTAAATAGGCCATCTCATCCAAAAGTAGTTTCACCTGTTCCATTCCTTTAAAATAACGGGCTTCATCAAGCATAAATGCCCTCCATGAAAAGCGTGGAGCATCATTGATTTTCATGGCCTGAATTTCTACAAGCTCACTTTTGGATTCATCTTCCGGAAATAGCTGAATCAAACTCTGGATACCGTAAAACCAACCGGTATTGTTGGAAGCAACGATCAGGATTTTATCTTTGGAAATATGAAGCTTATATTCCTCATTCATAAAGCCCTTATCCAGCCTGAACTGAATAATTCCACTTATTGATTTCTCTTTTTCTTTGATCTCTAATTTATAACCTAAATTCTGTTCTATTTTGTTTTGAAGTATTTCAGCAGTTGCAAGGCTTTGTTCAGGAGAAACAATGAATACATCCGGATCCAGCATAAATGCTCCTTCTTCCAGTACCACTTCCTTAGGTTGTGGAATAATCTGAACACTTTGTGCATGAACAGAACAATAGCTAATGAAGCATAATGCAATAATGGCAAATAATCGGTTTGGTTTCATGAGTTTTTGCTTTTGATGGATATGTAAAATTAAAACATCTTTAAATATTTTAATTAACAATCATGTAAAATTAAATAAATACTTAATGAATGAAAGTTAATTGGGGAGATTTTGTAGAAATAGTATCGAACAAAAAGAAAATAGATCCTTCCTCACTTCGTTCGTTAGGATGACATAACGCTGGAGACTATGAGAGGAACAGACGGCGGAGACGGCTCTTGAAATTTTATAATGTCTCCGCCGCCTGTTCCTCCACACTATCTAGTCTTGGATGTCATCCTAAAGGAGTGCAACGACTGTAGGATCTATGTTACCCTTTATTCACAAAAGGCATAAACTTTTCTTCCTGAATTCCTGCCTGCTCCATTTCGAAACGAGTCATGCTGAAGAACAAGTCCGACAAGCGGTTTATATATTCCATGATATAAGTTGGTATAGGCTCTTCATGATGGAGATGAATCATAGAACGTTCGGCACGGCGCGTTTGAGTCCGTACCATATGCAGCCATGCAGAAACCTGATTTCCACCAGGAAGAATAAACCACTTTGATGGTTCCTTCAAGTTTGCTTCCAGTTCATCAATCCAAAGTTCGCAAAAAGCAGCTCCATCTTCAGGGAGTTCAACACTTGGTTTACGATTTGAATCAGCTGTTATAGCAATATGTCCCATCATGGTCATTAGATCCGATTGGATCCGCTGTAAGCCTTCCTGCCATGGATGCTCATCCTTTAGTAAAGCCCTCAGATATCCAATCCCTGAATTTAATTCATCGATATTACCGTTAATCTCAATACGTGGGTGGTCCTTATAAACAGAGACGCCTCCGGCCAAACCGGTGCGTCCCCTGTCTCCACCTTTTGTGTATATTTTCATTGCTTGTTGACTTTTCTTGTTATCTGCAAGCAATAACGCCATTTTAGAGCTTATGTTTACTTATGGTTGTTGGTTGTTCGATAAACAAACAACGAATAACTAACAACCGCTAATTAATATCCAACTTCATATACTTGGGGCATTTAACTTCAACTCCGAAATCAAGTTGGGCTTTGTCGTTGGCTTTAAGTAAAAGCTCCCATTTAATCTCTCCTGTTTCAGAGTCATATTTGGCACCAGGAGCTTCAAGTAATTCAATTTCTACAGATTTACGTGCTGACACCGGAATCTGATCGATAACTACAAGTTGCACAGCAGCACTTTTGGTATTTCTGGCAAGAATCTCCCAGTTAATATATTCCTTTTTAGAACCAGTTACCATACGATCATTGGTATTGTATTTCGACGAGCGTTCAATTACTATATCCTTATCTCTTCCCAGTGATAGCTGCAAAGTATCTTCCACATTTTGCCCATCGATATACGCATCCCCGGTATAGGTCCCCTTAAAATAGATCTTCGAAAGACCTGATTGCAAATTCAATTGCTTTCTGTTGGTAATTTCGGCTGTTAGGAAAGCCTCTTCTATCAATTTAGGTACAGCATAGTATTTATAATCAACTTCAACAGTCTCTTCCTTGATTTTCAGACTGGTCATTTTACTTTGTGAATGAATGGTATTACTACCTTCAATCTTAAACTCCTCTCTTTCGATTGATTTGGCAAGTTCAATAACAAAGTCCTCACGAGGTGCTATATTTTCACTTTTAGAAGATCCGGAACCAAAACGACTCCCTCCCCAAGGTCTTATTTCTTCTGAGGTAATTGTTCCTCCGGAGGTAGTTTGATCTTTACTGATCAATGGTACTTCGTAATCAACCACTTCAAAAGCTTCCAGTTCGGTCATAGAGGATTGCATATCAATATCCACAAAGCGAATTTTATTCTTATTAATGGTCACACCATTAATCTGCTTTGGCTGATAGCCCACATAAAGTGACTTTACTGTATACATTCCCGGAGCAATTGGTTTTATGGTATAATACCCATCAAAGTCAGTGGAGCCTCCACCACACTGTCTTCCTCCCTGTTCGATTACAACATTGGCAAAAGGAATAGGCTCTTTTGTTTCAGAGTCAAGTATCCGACCTTTTAGTGTTCCCGATTCACTTGCATCCGTCATGTGGTATTCATAACTTGAATATGATGATGGGGTTGAATAGCTTCTTGATTTATCAGCATAAGAAGACGGTTTATAATTACGATCTCCCAACCTCCAGGTAGTAAGCTCAGGCAATTCATTATTCAATGATGGATCTTCTGTGGAAAGTGTCAGGTTCACATCTTCCCAATCCTCCCCCGACAACTGATATATGCTGGCATTGTGAACAACAGTAAGAGGCTGATTAATATCTTCTACCCGAAAATCATATTCCGCTTCCCAACCAGCATCTTCAATGTAGTAATTCAATTTCAATTTTGCTTTGAAAGATATTTCACAATCGAAACCAACAAGAATCTGATTATATGGTTTACTTTCAGCATTGTATATCTTAGTACGCTCATTACTCAACTCCACAATTTTACGCTCAACATCCTTCAATTGCTTCTTAAGTTTAAGCTTTTCAGCATTAATTTCTTTTAGTTTTGCACGATAGAAGGTTGCTGCTTCTTTAACCTCTTCAATTTTAGTTCCCTGATCATTTCCTGAATATGCGATATTCTCCAAAAGTAGTTTCTTCTCCAGTGCATATACCTCAATATCCGATTCCAGTTCTTTTTTCAGGTATGTTTGTTCTTCTATCAAATTCTCAAGCTCTTCAACTTTTATATTCACATCACTTTTATCTTCCAGCATGCGCAACATTTGAATCGAAACAATCCGCGCATGTTCAATTCCTTTTACCTGGATACTTTCTTCATTAATATTCATTGGCAGACTATCTACAGATACAACAAACCTCCCTTCAGGAAAGTGAAGATCCGCCTGTCGATGAATCTGAGCTCCCTCAAAAAAGACGGTTACATCCGAAATATCTGATGTAACATGAATGGTATCGTTTAACGAAAAGGCACAATTAGCCAATAGTACCAATAATGGTAGTATAACTCTTCTCATAATACATGGTTTTAATTAGTGAATTACTCCGTGATTTACCAAAGGTTTTCCAGTAAGTTTGAGTATGAAATTAGTGATTTGGCAAATCTACACAATATCGGGGAAGTTTACGGCGGGAATGGATCATTTAACGGTGGAAATAGTAGGATGTATTAGGTATGAAGTTCGCGCTTTTTTCGACGTCATACCTAATACTTTAACCCCATTCAGAGGGGACTTAGTCCCTCTATGCTTTCTCAGCGATGGAATTAATATACGTGGTATTATGCACCTGTGCTTCATCAAAGGAGCACATATCATTCAGGAACTTTACAGCGGCTTGCACAATTGGATATGCAAGGGCAGCACCGGTTCCTTCGCCCAAACGTAGCTCAAGGTTTAGAATAGCTTCAGCATTCAGGTGTTCCAACATTTTGGTATGGGCCCATTCCTTTGAGTGGTGTGAGAAAATACAATAATCGGTAACATTTGGATTAATAGCATGAGCTGCAATCAAAGCTGCTGTGGCAATAAAGCCATCAACAAGAACAATCATGCGCTTCTCGGCTGCCCCCAACATACCACCTGCTATCATAGCTACTTCCAAGCCTCCGTAAGTTGCAAGGAGCTCAATCGGATCTTCCGAAATTCCATGTTTTTCTATGGATCGTCTTAATACATCCACTTTATTGGCTACACCTTTGTCATCCAGTCCGGCACCCGGACCTGTGCATTTCTCTATGGGGAGATTTGCAAATATGGAAAGTAAAATTGAAGCCGGAGATGTGTTTCCAATGCCCATTTCTCCGAATCCGATTACATTGCTTCCCTTTTCGGCAAAGCGATGCACAATCTCACGCCCTTTTTGTAAAGCAGCCTTACATTCTTCGATGGTCATGGCTGGTTCATATAGGAAATTTCGGGTTCCTTTACGTATTTTGGCATCAATCAATCGTTCATGTGGTTCGAAATCGAAGTCCACACCAGCATCCACCACATAAAAATCGAAATTAAAGAGCTGTGAGAACATATTCACACCGCCGCCACCTCGCATAAAGTTCAGGCATTGCTGCCAGGTAATTTCAACCGGACAAGGGCTAACACCTTCTGCCGTCACACCATGATCGGCAGCAATAGTTAACATCACCGGATTTTTTAGTTCAGGATTCATCGTTTGCTGAATCTGACCTACTTGTACAGCCAGTTTTTCCAGCTTTCCCAATGAGCCAATCGGTTTGGCTTTATTATCAATTTTATGAATTAATTCCTGCTTTAAAGCATCTCCAAGTGGCTGAATATTTGTTTGCATATATTGTTCGCTTTAGCTTATTCAAATTATTCGTGTTATGTATAAACGTTCATAAAATGGCTACGAATTAACTTCGTTGAGCTCACTCCACTCGGTTCGTGGCATTTTAATAAAAAAGGGTGCCCCGAACAAAACACAAAAACGAAGCACCCACAAGCTGATAAAGTAAAAAATTAAATCTGCAGTTGCATTTCAACTTCAGAAAACGACCTGGCTCTAAAGCCATATTTTCAAATTGTTTAAACTATTCAGAAATTATAAGGATGCTTTCGTATCACACGATAACGCTAAGAAATAATTCTTTCCGCAACTTTGCCTCTTTGCTCCCGATAACTATCGGGATTGCGTTACTTTTTACTTGGAAAATTATTTGGAAAATGAGATCTTTCTATGATAATACTGCAGTTTGTTACCTGCCTTTGAAATACTTCCCATTAACCTCGCTCTTTTTCCCGAAAGCATCGATTAACCTTGTTTCTCATTGGTAGGTCTTCTGACTTACTCCTGTTATTACGCCTTCCCACTCATTGAATAAGTAGTGACTACTTGTAATAACATTTATTGGAGCTTACAGCTGCGGGTACAGTCCCGGATTTTCACCGGATTCCCTTCGACAAACCTCCGTCTGTCTCCAATTCAACGCCGCAAATGTAATATTTATTTTTCTTTGGCAAAGGCTTGGGAGGAAAATTAACATTTGTTACCCCCTAGCCCCCTAAAAAGGGGGGACTTGGTACTGTTCAACCATTTAATTTTAATCATTACGAAGATTATAATGTTGAACCCCTCCGGGGTTCGTGTATCTACACCTCTTCATTTCCCTGGGTTGCACCTGTACATGAGCTTGTCGAATGAGGCTATTCATATTAAACCACTTCGTGGTTCTACCGTGAGGGTTAGTCTCTATCATAACAATTTAAAAAGATCCCCATTTCAAGAAATCAGCATGTTTAATCAAGTCGTCAAACAATATCCGAAAGTTCATTTAAATCCGACAATCCCGAAGGGATTAAACATGAATAACCCTTCCTTCGGAAGGCAGGCCCGGATGAAACCCGGAGGCATACCAGGCAACACGAAATGGGAATCCTGAAGGGGGTCAACTTTGATTACAATTTCGGTAAAATCTTATCCAACTGCCCCCAAAACTTTTCTTTAAGATCTGCTATACTATCATATTGCGATGGGAAATGCCCGAGGTCTTTCAGCTTTTTCTCAAACGCGAAACGGGTATTTATTTGCTCACTAAGCTTACTCATATCCACCTGCCCATTCTTAAAATAAGTATATACAAGAGGTTTCCCCGTTGCTTTAAACTGACCAAAAGCCGTTTCAAATTCTTCCGCCGTATACATACCAACCTTTGTATGTAACAAACTCAGGAAGATATCACAATCTCTGATGGTTTTATTATACTCTTCTTGTAACCGCTCTTGTGACATGGCATCAATAAAGTCTTCCCAGATTTCCAGGTAAAGGAATATATCTTCATTTATTAACCTTTTATTTTGTCTGTTTATAAAGTTTTCAAATTCTTGTCGATCTTTTTCCAATTCTGCGGAGGATGCCAGGAAGATAGATATTGTTTTTGTTCCTGCTGGAGTATTTTCAGGTTCCTCTTCCCTAAACTCTTCTACAAACACTCCATCCAACAACTGCTCAATTCGTACATCTTCATAGCTAATATCGCATTCCACAGTTGGTTTATTCTTTTCTATTCGTCTAAGGAGAGAATTATAGTTGTAAAAGTGAGGTTTCCCATTCTTATAACAAACTTCACAATTGCAAGGAATTAATTTTTTTACAACCAAACCTTCAAAATTTGAGTGTAAACATTCAAATTCATCCCTAACAATAGTCATTAAGTCTCTAGCATGAGGACCTTTAGCCCTAACTTCAATTTTACGACAACCATATTCTTCCTTGATCAGAGTTTCCGAATTATTTTTAGCTAATACGACTCCTCTTCGCCAGATCTTACCAAGCTCTTTAGCATATATATGTCGTCGAACAATAAACCTACTCAATAATCCCTTAGGCATAAACTCGTATTCAAAACGCATACGTAGATTACTAGAATAATCCCATTCAAATATAGGTTCTTCAACAGGCAATAAACCTGGTATTAGATACTTTTCATCGGGAATATTAGGTATCTTATAATACAATTCAAAATTCCTCATCAAACATAGAAACTCAGCATGGCTATCTTCATAATCCGTTCCTTTCCAAATTTGAATTGCATCAGTTCTATTAAAGATCCCTGCATTTTCTGAAATCTTTTTATCATCAAGAATCTCATACACAGCATTTGTGGCCCATTCCTTATTAAGGAGAACTGTTTTGTTCAATAAATCATCGTCTTGGAAATGCAAAAAAGCACCAAGATCGTGTAAATAACTACTGAGTGACATAGCCCTTTCTTTCTCAGGAATTTTAAACTTAGTGCATAGTTCCTGATACTCTTTGATCGTAATTGAGTTAACTATATGACTACGCTTTTCAATTTCCTTTCGAATTGCTACCCATTGTTTAGGTAGTTTATTTCCAATATGAGGTAGACTACATAAATGATGCTGTATACTTTTTTGCAATCTATCTAACTCTTTTTTGTCCTCAAGGTTCTTTAGTGATAAATTCAAAGAGAAAACTTCTTTTATATTGGGATAACGTCCTTTAAAACCTCTTTCATCAAAGGCTTTAGCTCGGTCGGCCTTTTTGTTCTGTACAACTATTACTGGACATCTGTTCGAAAGACTTTCAACAATTTGAAACCAATAATCATAATCAATATCATCCCGGCTGTTATCATCCACGAAGACGTAAAGAGAGCGCTTGGTCAAAAAAAACTGATGGGTCGACTGGTAAATATCCTGTCCTCCAAAATCCCAAACATTAGCTGTATAATCCTTCTCACCAATTCGAAATCGCATAGGCGTAATATCAATCCCATGAGTGGTTTCATTTTCAGTGGGCAATTTTGCTTTCTGACTCTTTAATTTCCGACATAAAGTAGTCTTACCTACTCGGGCATCACCAACAATCAGCACTTTAGCTTCGTACAAATAATCCTCACCCTGTTGTTCTAATTCCTTAAAATAATCCAAAACAGCCTCCCTACCTTTTTTGATTATTTCAGGAGGAGGGGTACTAAGTGGGTTTACACCAAGTACTATTTCCTTTTCTCCTTTCGAAGGATAAGCTTTCAATACTGGATTTAGTCCTTTAACAATTAATTCCTTTAGATCTTTAACATCACTGATATCATTTTTATCCAGGTCTAATATCTTTAATTGATCCAAGTTTTGTAAAAAATTGACATCATTGATTTGATTGTCGCTCAAATCTAAAGTTTGTAACTGCTTCAAGTCCTCTAAAAATCTGATATCACTTATTTGGTTGACGCTTAGATCTAATGTTTTTAACTGCTTTAAGTCCTTTAAATAACTGATATCACTGATTTTATTAACACTCAGGTCTAAATTATGTAATTGCTTTAAATCTAATAAAAAACTGATATTACTGATCTTATTTGATCGAAGGTTCAAAGTTTGTAATTCCCTCATGTTCTGTAGCAAACTGTAATCTTTGATTTGATTGGAGCGAAGATTTAAAGATTGTAACTGATCCAAGTACTTTAGGGAACTGATATCACTGATTTTATTCATACTAAGATCTAAAGTTTGTAATTGCTTCAAGTCCTGTAAAAAGCTAATATCTCTAATTTGATTGGATTGTAGGCTTAAATTTTTCACCCTCAACAAGTTCTGCAACAAACTGTAATCATTGATTTCGTTAGAGCTCAGGTTCAAATCATGTAAACACTTTAATTCCTGCAAAAACCCAATATCACTGACATGATTGTTATCTAGGTCTAATATCTTTAATTGATTTAAGTTTCGCAAACAACTGACATCACTGATTTGATTGTCACTCAGATCTAGAGTTTGTAATTGTCTCAAGTTCTGTAAAAAACTGATATCACTAATTTGATTGGAATGCAAGTTTAAAGTTTGTAGCTGCTTAAAGTTTTGCATAAAACTGCAATCGCTGATTTCATTAGAGCTAAGGTCTATAGCATATAAATGCTTTAAGTCGTGCAGAGAATTTATATCATTAATTTTATTAAAGCTCAAGTCTAATGTTTGTAACTGCCTCAGGTTCCGCAGAAAATCGATATTACTGATTTGATTAAAGCTTAAATGTAAATTCTGTAATTGTTTCCATTCTTGCAAAAAGCGAAGATTAATGATTTTATTACGATTAAGATTTATTGATTTTAGTTGCTTCAAATTTTGCAGAAAATTGATATCCTTGATTTGATTAGACTGTAAGTTTAAAATTTGCAACTGCTCTGAATCCTGCAAAAAACGAATATTACTTATTTTATTATGGCTCAGATCTAAGGTTTCCAAATGCTTTAAATTCTGCAAAAAACGAATATTACTAATATTATTGTAACCCAGGCATACATGCTTTATGTTAGGTAAATCCTGAAGAATGCTAATATCACTAATATTAAACCGATTATCCAAGCACCCATTCATATTTAAGACTTCGAGATACTGAAGTTTAAACAATTTGGTTGGTAGAATTTCTCGTTCAATCCTATTTTCATTTCCGGGATTTTTACTTTTCCAGCTTTTCTTTGTTACAGAATTATATTTCCTATTACTTAGATGCAACTCCTTCAACCATACCAATTCAAACACCTCTTCAGGAATGGTCGTTAAACCACAATTACCAAGATCAAGCACACTTGCATCCTTACCACGTTCATGTTTGGCTTTATTTTCGGCGATCAATTTCAGGGCTAATTCAGACATAGTATTTGGGGTTTAGATCAGATATTACACAATTAAATTTACAGTTCTCAACTTAAGAATTGTCGTCAGGTTTTGGAAACAGGAAGAAGCTGATTAGGCTTTCTGTTTTGAGATGTCTAAGATATAGCAATAAAAGATAATGACCTTCATTATATGTAGTCTTTTTTTTTGTATCGCAAAGTAATCGAGAATTGACATTCTAACATCAATGCAGATAAGGAGGCTATCAATAATAGATCCCATAGTCGTTACACTCCTTTGGAATGACAGCTAAGGCTAGTTAGTATGGGGAACAGGCGGCGGAGACGTCTCTTGAAATATTATTTATGTCTCCGCCGCCTGTTCCTCCCATAACCTCCAGCGTTATGTCATCCTAACGAACGAAGTGAGGAAGGATCTATTCCAGTTGTGTTAAAATCAACAATGAAAGTGTATGAATCGATATTTAGTTATTTAGTAGTTCCACAGAGTAGCAAAGCAATCGCTAAGAAATAAACTTTACGTCCTCTGCTTCTTGGCGTTCTTCGCGATACTTTTCACAAACATGCAGAGTAAAGGGTCGGGAACGTTTAGGAAAGGGTCGGATACGCTAAGGAAAGGGCCAGACAAGTGGAGCAAAGGGTCGGACACGTAAAGGGATCATATATATACGGATAGTAAGGGGTGGTACACGGATAGCAGAGGGTATTATGCAGTTTTTTTCGTTAAGTTTAAATTATTCTTTCAGTCATTTACAGTATTGATTGCTTAATTTTCAGCAAATAACTAATTTTAAACAACTAACCAAACCACAAAGACATGTTGTATTACAATTTTAAACGGATTTTCAAGGCCAGGGGCATAGAGCGGCCCTATAGTTTTCTGGTGGATGCGGGATTTTCTGATCATTTTGCCACCCGGACGAAGAACAATCGCATTAAACAACTTCGGATGAAAGAAATGGAGAAGCTATGTCTGGCATTGCGTTGTACTCCAAACGACCTAATGGAATGGGAACCCGAGGCTTCAAAGAACCATGATCCGGAACAACCTTTGAACCGGATTATCAAATCCAACAAGGCCCAGGATTTAATTAAAACCATCTACAGCGCTCCTCCGGGGTATTTGCCATCGTTGGAGAAGAAGATTCTGGAGGAGTTGGAGAAGCTGGAAGGGTAGTTTTAAGAAGCTCATTCACCAACCAGCAAGCTCCACTACCATATTCTTTGACCCCGGATGTAAACTATTAACCTGGAATCTGAGCCCTTAATGCTTTATCATAGCCTTCAATGATTTTTTTCAGCCCATCACTTCCGTGCATAACATCGAAGGTGATTTCGATCTTTGAAAAGAATTTTTCCTGATCATCCACCTCCTTTTTTTCTTCAAATTTTGATGAACGTGCACTGCTTTTTTCAGACCTTTGAGGAAAACCAGCTACAATTTCATCATCCATTAATGCAAACTCCAACTCAGTAACAATCTTCACCTCCCTGACCTGTGGCATGGAAATAGGGATTAGTGAAATCAGAGGAACATATACATCATGATGCTGATATCCGGATTTGGTTTCAACAGGATACTGCATTTTAACCATTCTGGGCACAAGTGACTTTATATTCAATGATCCAGTATTTGCACCCTCACTTTTCTTTTGTTGATCTTCCAGGGCATTTTTCGCTCCTTTAATAACCCTGAATAACTCTTCAACTTTATCTACGCTCAGGTCTTTTTCCTTAATTTTCTCAGTCGCTTTCAGTGCATCATCCAACGTGCCCTTAAGAGATACTATTTCATCGGTTTCTTCAAAATACCTGCTTAATAACTCCAGATTCTTACTCGAAATAACCTCATGAGTTGACAATGATGCTTCATGAAAAGATTGTATCAATGCATTAAATTTGATCATACTACCTGTTGTTTAGTTTTCTTTTTTCTCAATTTTAATTGACTTCAATTTTTTAAAAGTATCCGTCGCTATATCTTTACTTTCTGAAGCAAGCTTGATAACTGCCCCACACCTGCATTTAAAATATTTCCCATTCAGAAGCTCTTCGACAGAAAAATAAATATCAGCCTTACATACCGGACATTTTATTGTCTTTTCCATAATTGCTCTTCGTTTAACGGAGCTGGTAATACCCTACCAGCTCCGAACATTAATTACAATACACTATTTATTACTTTGGTGCTGGTAATTCAATAGGTTGAATTGCTCCGGCAAATGCATTGATAATGGTTGTCACTCCTTCAGGAAGTGGTAATTGCCCGGCATGTACCTTAACGACATACTTTGCCGAATTACTCTTCTCATAATGACTTTTCTCCGCAGTTTTATCTGTCGAATCATAACTTACACTACCTTTTACAGAAGCTGAAAAGAAAGGTCCCACACTAAACTTGGACTCAAATGATGATTCTGCTGAGAACTGTTGAGTTGACTCCTGAGACATTTCTTCTCCATAACTGGATTTCACTTCCATATCAAAAGTAATATCCACATTATCCACTGCCAATGAGTTTAAAGGCATAATAGTCAACAATGGAAGATTAAATGTAGTAGTAACATTCTCGATGGTAATGTCACCATCTTTCGTTGCTGAATCTTTAATTACACCACGAGTTAACTCCATCTTAATCATGATGGGTTTATAGATGAAATCGGGATCAGTTCCTTCTCTCTGGAAACAAGAATCAAGAAGAAACTTCGTTTGGGTCACAGCCATCATACTGTTTGCATCAGCTGCAGCCTGTAATGGACCTCCTATCAGATCTTTCATTGGCAAGCCACTAAATTGCTCAGCCATCGAAACTAAATTCTTTTCTACTGCCATTTTATTTTGTCTTAATATCTTTCCTACTCTTTTTCATGGTTTTTCGGATTCCACCATCATCGCTCAATTTTTAACTAAGCGGTCGCTGGTTCTGGCAAGAATCTCCGGATCATTCCAATACAGTTCGCTTAAGGTTTTCTCATAATGTTTAATGCGTTGTTTATATCGTAATCCTGAGTTGTTTCATACCTTCCATTAATCAGGTCGATCTCTTATCATTAGTCACCTCCTTTCTATTAATTATTAAATCACTTTTCCCTACCCATCAACAACTAACTTCCCTCATCTTGTTTAGCCATGTCGCTGCTCACGTTTCCCTTAGCAACCTGACCACCAAGATTTCTCAAACTACTAGCCAACTTTATCAGTATGGTTTTTATAAATCGATATAGCTTCTTTATTACACTTTTCATTTCTGTTTTTTATTGCTTTATTCAAAGTTACTCCCGGTGATATATGACCTGATAGTAAAATTCGGACACGCTTGTTTTTTATAACTCATTCTGGTGAATTACCAGTGGCCGGTCGAAATAGAATTCCCCCTTTGTTTTGATCATAAATTCATTGGGAGTAAAACTGATGATGGATTTAAATTCATGGATGAAATGCATTTGATCATGGTATCCACAAGCACAAACAATATCGAACCAATCAACATTAGGATTGCAGCTCATCAACCTACAGGCGTAGTTAAACCGGATAATTTTTAAATAATTCTTAGGACTTATACCCAGTTCCTCACGAAACATTCTATGGATGGTCCTGCATGAGAGATTCAGGCTATCTGCCAATTCATTCACTGAACAACAACCATTATGCTCATGAATTCGATCATATAACATGTGTATGCGACTGGGAGTTGTTTTTTTTTCTTATCAAAAAGCATTAAAAAAAAATCATTCAATATGGCTATTCTTTCAAGGTTTATTACAGTTTTGGAAATTCGCTCTACGAGCTGTCTTCCAAAATCTCCAAAAACAGACTCCAGAAATAGAACTCTGTTGAACAAATATTTAACAGGCAAATCAATAAAATGAGAAACACCTTGTATACTAAAAGTTACCTTAATTCCATTAAAACTATCTCCAGTGGTTACTGGTGTAATGTTTAAGGAATTCTCCATCCCGGAGATGCCTGCTACAAAACTACTCAGGTAAACTTTTTTCTGCTTATTTGAAATCAAGAGATAACTATCATTATAATGGATAAAGATTTCGATTTTCCCATTGGAAAACACATCAAGAGTTACATCATTGGATATATTGCAATTTTTATAAAACACATATTTCTCAATGTAGGGAGTTAATTCCTGTACAGGGAATGACATTTCCAATTCCATCTCCCCAATATATTCTTTATATTTTTTCATACTACAACTATTTATTAAGGCTTTAAAATTGACCCTAAAACTTTACACACTTTTCTTGGAACTCCATATTTTTACATTAAGGGCGCATGGGTAAATATTACCTGGTAGAATGATTATTAGGTGCAGGGATATCTCCTTCTAATCCAAACGGTGCATATTACTCTAAGGATCACGCCACTTAATACTTGTTGGATAGTTGATAAAAGGGTGGCGACCGTTGTCTATGGAGGAATTGGGTAATAGTATAACTCATAGAATAACCATGATTTTTTGTTATCTTTTGGTTTCAACTACTACCTTTTTACACATCTATATTTAGCTCAAGTATAAATATAGGTTAAAAAAGTATAAATCACATATGAAATAAATGATGGTTGTATAATGAATGTTGGGGATGAAAACACAATACTACAGCCACCTTCATAAAGAATTTAGTTTATTGTTTGAACTATAAGTCCGTCGATAATGAAATTGCCTGTATGTTTAGTGTTACTTTGCTTTTACTTTTGGAGTAATAATTACCATTTTTGGATATACAGGTATTAGTTGATTCATGTGTGTTTTGAAATTTTCCTTCTCCTGGTATCATACTTCATGAACGGGTATTCGAAGTCTGATGAGTCGTAGTTTGATGATTTTTTGAATACAAATAGTTAACCGTATCGAGATAAAATTGCTGGTTATGCAATACTCAGAGTAGAAACCAAAAATGGCTACAAAATAATCCTCCATATCAGTTATTCATTTCCTTTTCAATTATCTTTGAATACCAAATCACAAAGCTATGAATCCCTTTGAACAAAACCGTGAGAGCTGGAATGAAATTACCAGTTTACATGTTGAATCTGAATTTTACAATGTTGAAGCTTTTAGGCAAGGGCAGTCTTCATTAAATGATATTGAACTTGATGAGATTGGAGATGTAAAAGGAAAGAAGCTCCTGCATTTGCAATGCCATTTCGGATTGGACACCCTGTCCTTTGCACGAATGGGAGCTGATGTAACCGGAATAGACATATCGGATGAATCGATTAAGACCGCTACCGCACTTTCACAGGAACTGAATATTCCGGCCCGCTTTATCCGATCAAACATCTATGATATTGATCAGGTTTTGGATCAGCAGTTTGATGTTATTTACACTTCTTATGGTGCCTTGAACTGGTTGAATGATCTGGGTAAATGGGCTGAATTAATTAACCGTTTTCTGAAACCGGGTGGAACTTTTTATATGGTGGAATTTCATCCTTTTATATATACCTTGAATGATGATCTCCAGTTTTCGGAGAGTTATTTCAAAACCAAAGCTATGGAATCGGTGGTGGATGCATCCTATACTGATAATTCGGAAACCGGAAAAACAAGTCTTAAACATATTGAGTGGCATCACAGCTTGAGTGAAGTTCTTAACAGCTTAATAAAGAACGGTTTTCAGATTGAACTTTTGAACGAGTTCCCATACCAGGTGTATAATTGTTTCGAGAATATGAAGGAGATCGAAACTGGAAAATGGGTTTTTAACGGGCCTGAAGATACCATTCCGTATATGTATTCAGTAAGGGCTTTAAAGCGATAAAGTTAAAAGAACCTTCAGCAAGACCACTTGTACTGCTTTATCTCCTGAAAGGGTTGATACAAGGGTGATGTCATATTAATGACGTGCAAAAGTCGTTGCGCTGTCTTTAGAGAAATACTTCTTTTGTTGAGAACAAAACACAATAGAAAATGAAGATTTTTAAGACACTCTTTGCTCTCAGTCTGGTGGTATTTATTCCTTTTGGTATTATGATCTGGTTTCGGAATCATCAAACCAGTAGTTTCGCCTCTGTTGAATTGATTCTATATCCATTATTGTTTGGAGGTAGTAGTATACTAGTCATTCATTTATTGAAACGTTATTTTCTAAAGGAAAGTCTTACCGATTTCAACTCCGGTTCAGGGAGCATTGGTTCAGATGTCCTTTGGGGATTCGCTCTGACGTTGATTTATTTTGCCCTTTTCTTTCTTGAACGACTTACATTAAGCAATTGGCTCACTCACAAACCCAATTTGGAATTACTTAATTTGATGTTGGATATGCGTGAAAATCCACTCTTATTAGTCCTCTGGTTTGGCCCTGTTCTTTGGATTGGTATTGCACTTTATGAGGAACTGATCCGGGTATTTCTGCTATCTGCTCTATGGAAGTTTTCTGATAAAAAAACCTGGACTATTATGGTCATCCTGATAACCTCAACAATTGTAGGATTGGCTCATGGCTACCAGGGATCATATGGTATTGTAACTATTGGTATCAAGAGTCTGGTTTCGTGTTACTATTTTTACAGATACAGAAGGTTATTTCCACTTATCCTTGCTCATGTACTTTACGACGGACTTCAGGTTGGAATTTTATTAATAACTTTCCCAAAGTAAAAAACTTACCAATGACCAACTACTGGGAACAACTCTTTAAAAATGAAGGCACTTTATGGAAACATGAGCCATCAGACTCAGCAATAATCACAGCTGATCTATTTTATAAAGAAGGAATCAAAAACATTCTTATTCCCGGTATTGGTTATGGCAGAAATACTCTTCCTTTTATAAACAAGGGAATGCATATTACCGGAATCGAAATCTCAGAATCGGCCATTACTCTGGCCAGGGAATCTGGGCTTGATTTCATCATTCATCCTGGATCTGTTTTGGATATGCCTTTCGATACCAGGATTTACAGTGGAATATTCTGTTATGCCCTGCTTCATATATTTGATGATAAAGAACGGAAGCAAATTCTCAGATCATGCTACAAGCAACTTTCTCCGGGAGGATTTATGGTTTTTACGGTAATTTCAACAAAGTCTACCCTCTTTGGTAATGGTGTTGAAGTGGAGGAAAACCGATTCCGATTGGATAACGGGATCAGTGTCTTTTTTTATAACCCAGGTTCTATTCATAAGGAGTTTAAAGATTTCGGTCTTATCGAATTTAAGGAAATTGATGAACCCATTAAGTTTACTTCTGATCAGCCTTCATTGAAATGCTATATTGTGAAGTGTAGGAAATGATCGTATCATTAAGCAAAAGAAACTCCTTTAATATCGCTAGCGTTCCTTGGTTCCTTCATAATTAGCACAAAAAAAAATTAAGATTCACGAAGTTTTTCTTTGTGTATCTTCCTGTCTTAGAGCCCTATGGCAAAATTATCTGCCAGAAACTAAAATCAGCCTTTTTAGAGCAAATCTGTAAACCATATAAATGTTAAATGCTATCGACAAGTAACACGACCATGTGATTACAACCTTCGTTTTTCTTCAATATTACCGGGTAGATCTATTTGTGACGATTTATTAAACCAATTACCTAACCTCCATGACACAACCAACCGAAGCAATTGGGAATCATAATAATTCTGGTAAACCTGCTTCACACCACCGCTTACATAATAGTATTCAGGATTTGCTGTTTTAAAGATATCACTAACCAAAAGGCGAACCTCAACACCTTTGTTACTGTTAATGTAATTAACACCAATATCAGATTTGAAATAATTCTTCATCGTTCTGTAGTTGTATAATCCCGGAAGTCGCTCTTCAAAATTCAGCACCATTTGAAAGCTTTTATTAAGAAAAATGGTGTTGTTCATGATCATTGTACTACCCACGCCGTATATATTCGAAAACTCTTCTCTGTTGGAAATGTATTCAGAGTAATAAAAATCACCTTGCAGAGTAGTCTCCAGCCAGCTAAACAGTTTCAACAATTTGTAAACATTAACCCCATAACTGTTTACATTTAAAAAGTTATCTGCTTGCTGTATCTGATTCAGTGGATTAAGTGAGTCAAGTATCACATATTGCCCAATCTTATCCGTTTGATTCGTGTAATACAGTTTTGTACTGAATGTATTGTTAAGTAGATACGTTAATTCGCCATTCCTGATATAAGAGGGCTTTAAAAATGGGTTTCCAACAGCATAATCATATTTGCTGATATACCATTTAAAAGGATCCATGAGTTGGTAGGATGGTCTTTCTATCCGATGGGCATAACTAAGGGATAGCCTGCTTCCCGTGCTTAGTTTATGGGAAATAAATACTGATGGAAAAAAGTTGATATAGTTATTTTCGTGCGATTCGTCTGCTACAACTGAATGATCAGAAGTTTTAGTTATTTCGGAACGAATCCCGCCCTTAAAGGACCAATTGGGGATGTTTTTTTCCATGCTATAATACACCGACTGTACATGCTCGGTATAATTATATTTATTCGACAATGAAGGAACCAGATTATCAGAACCATTCATTACGGTGAAAAATCTGCTATCGGAAGCGGTATTGATAAATGCCAGTTTAAGACCTGTTTTAACATTACAACTGAATAATGGAAAAGCGAAATCGACCTTAGAAGTTAAGATATTATAATTAAGATTCCCTTCTGTATGGAAATTCTCAGTTGTTAATTCCGTATTATCAATTTGTGTTAAGGAAGTAAAAGACCTTCTGTTATGGGCGTAATTATTGAGATAAGCAGCACTTGCCGTAAAATATGCTTTCTTGTTTGGAAACAGATGCTTAAAGAATACTTCTGAATTATAGGTATAACGATTCTTTGTTGTCTCACCGTTGGAATGAATAAGTGAATCTGTATGATTTGTGTTTGGATTGATAAAACTTGTTTGATTTTCAATATCGCTAACTGTTTCTTTATTGACTAATGGCGCTTGAAAATCAACGATGATATTTGAATTTTCATTGAAATTATACCCAAACGTTACCTGTGCATCGGAACCCAAATTACTCCACTTCTTGGGATTGAATGTCGTAATTGTCTGATTGGGGAAATAGTTATAATACTCGCTTTGATTTAAATAGGTATATTTTCCATTGTTGATTTTTCCTTCAAAAAACATTTTATCCCCGGTATAATTTACAAAAGCCGATACCATATAAGATAAATAACTGTTTTGGATAGAACCTGCTTTGAAATATTCCTTCCAACCGGGTTGAATATTCTTCTTGGTAACAATTTTAATAATTCCCACATTACCTTCTGCTTCGTATTGAGCCGGAGGTGTAGATATAATTTCAACACTATTGATTATATCTGGCGGCAACGAATTGAGGTAACTCATTAAAGATTGCCCTTCCAATCGGACAATCCGGTCGTTTATATAAACATGAACAGCTGATTTACCAAAAATATTCAAAGACTCATCAGAGACATTGATCGTTGGTAACTGTTTTAACAAATCAGTCGTTTCTTTACCCGCTGTTTCAATATTGCCTCCAATATTCACTACAATTCTGTCAGATTTGGTTTGTATCAAATCTTTTTGCCCAAGTATTGTTACCTCTTGAAGACAAATTGAATCCGCTTGAAGTACAAAATTGATTGTCGTATCATTTTTCAAAGTAAAATTCTTACGAATCGTTGAATACCCTAAAATCGTTGTAAGTAACTCACAATCTCCTTGTCTGGTAGCTTCTAAAGAATAATTCCCCAAAGAATCACTTAATGCAGATTGATGATACGTAGCATCAAACAGCAATTGAACAGAAGCAAATTCAACAGGGTCACCATTTACATTCTTTATATTTCCCTTTATAGAAACTTGAGAATGTAAGTTGCAGGTATAGAATACAAACAAAGCAAAAAGGAGTAACTTGGATTGTTCGAATTTAATGGGTTTATTTTTTACGATTCGCATTCGATAAAAATTAATAGTATGATCAATAATTATTACAGGATAAAGCTGAATATATCATTATCACAAATGATAATCCAATAAATCTTGTACACTTCGCAAAAGTAATCATATCCACCTCCTTCTTCTGTTAAAAAAAGCTAAACATGATTACCCAAAGACTCATGTATTATTGATGGTTATTTAACATCCTTTATGGTAAATTTATCACCTGGAATCCCGGCACAATGAACAGTCGATTTTACTCCCTGATCTTTTATCATTTCAGCAAACTCCTTGTATCCTTTTTCCTTATTAATGCTATGCATTGGAAAGAAGTGTTTAACACCAAACTGTTCTTCTAAAAGGACGCATTGCATAATATACTGTGAGCCTTCCCATGGGTCTGAATTGGAAAACGCCAGGTCTATTTTGTCCACTTTTGATTCTAAATACTCATAATCATCCTTAAAATCACCTTTATAATCTCCGTTGTGATAAATGGTTAATCCATCAATTTCAATAAGGAACGCAGATTCGAAAACCCCGGAATGTTGAGAATTAACAGTAAATACTTCAATCATTTCATCTTTGTAATGTGAACGAGGATCTTTTAGACAGTTGTATTTATCTTCTGATGAAAAATCCCAACCAAAGAAATAAGTTATATTTTCAATTTCCTTTTCCCAGTCAAGAATAAGTGGGGCAAAATGGTCAGTATGTTCATGGGAAGTAAATACATATACATTAAAATTTTTGATCTCCTCAGTATTTACATAACCTGATAAAAGATTTTTTTCAGGTTGCTTTTCCCAATCAAAATCATACCTTTCCTGATAATCGAAAATCAGAAAGTTATTATTTGTTTTAATGGCCCACCCTGAATGCCCTAAATAGGTTACTGAAACATCATTAGCATGTTCATTTTCTACTAGCTGCGCATAAAACGTTAACGCCAACAGCATTAAAATACAGGTTAATAGTGTCTTTCTCATCTGTTCAAAATTTGTAACCATGTTGAGTTTGTGTCACATATTGTAATCATTGTTTATACGTATCTCAAAGCTAATCTCATACATGGTCTGTTTCATTGTGTTAGTTTTAGTAAATGGTTTAATGGTTATATTTTCAAATATTCCTGAACAATCAAACAATGCCTATCCTTTAGTAAAAGATTCGGCTTATACCCCCCAAAATTTCGATGATCATGATATGCTTTATTATCACATTTCTGACAATATCTTTTCAGCTTTTTTATTCTTTGGATTCAATTCTAAAGATTTTTTATACGCTTTAATTGCATTTTCTTTGTCCCCTAATTCCAAAAGGCAATCACCATAACTGTCATAAGTGTTAAATTCATTTGGGTATATTTCTGTATTTAATTTAAATATTTTTAATGCGTCTTCATTCTTTCCTTCTCTCATAAGGTTATACCCAAAGTGATTAAACCAGGTTTCACGTATATCATATTGAGATGACTTAAAATCCACATTCTTGACAAAAATTACTATTTCATCAATAGTTTTCCCTTCATCCAGCAATTCTGTTAGTTTTTTTCTATTCAAGTTTATTAGTTTCACTCTTTGCTCAGCTAAAGTTTCCACTCCATATTCAATTCTTTCAGCGTCAGTAATTATTGTTGAGTCCATTTCTTCTTGCACAACCGTTTTATCTTCCAATCTATAATATTGCGTACCATATATCTGAGGTTTATCCACGCTCAATAAATACCTGTCAGTTAATGCCGCCAGATACCATTTGTTTCTTGTTGAATCCAATTCTATGGATTTTCTCATCAATTTAACTGCCATTTTATATGCAACAGAATCTTCTCCATGATGAAAAATCAATGCCGCATAATTATAGTCTGCTGAAGTACGAACTTTATTTGAATCTAATAATTCATAAACTCTGGCTTCCCTAATACTATCATTTTTTTGTCTAATATCCCTATCAATATGTTGAGTTCTATCTGCCTGATCTCGTTCAAACATCTCAATAAGCTCTTGATTATCCACAAGTTGATCAGCTGTTTTTTGTGTCGTTTGGTTTTGCCCGGAATTGCAGGACACAAGTCCAAGGGTGATTAAATACAAAATAGTCTTTTTCATAAGTTTCCTATTGTTTAGTGAGGTTGTAGAGAATAATTAGTTCCCTCCTACATATTTATCGTACTCAAATATAGCAAAATAGGAGAACCATTCACATGATAAAAAAAATCCTCCGCCTCGTTCCTCGGCACCTCCTTTAGAAAAGGAGGACAGTCGCGTTGTCTAAACCTCATCACAAATTCTTCATCAATGTCAATTTTAACTCCAGGAGGGATTACAAAGAAAAAGGCTGGAGCAGCACATTGTCCCCCTTTGGAAAAGGGGGTGCCGGATTTATCCGGTGGGGGATTCAGTAAAGTGGGGCTTTTCACATTGAATATTGAAGATTAATACATTGCAGGTTGAAGAAGTCTGCCTCACAACATTAATTAAAACAACACTTCTAAAATAAACAATCTCCAATGGATATTCTGCAATGCCCCTCTTCATAGAAAAAAATGATAGCCACAAAGTCTCTAAGACACGAAGATCCACTAATAAAATCTCTTTGTGTTTCTTCGTGTCTTTGTGGCTTAGTGGCTAATAATATACGAGAAACTAAAATCAGTCTTTTGTTTCCAACAATCAAATCTCGTAATAAGCCCTTATTGAACTCCGTTATCAATTATTGTCTTATAGATTTCCTCTTTAAAATCCTCTTTTTTCATTTGATTACCAATTTCCTCACTCTTCTCTTTGAAACTTTTGTTGTTAAGTAGTTCCAAAACTTTTGGTTCGAAATTTTTATAGGTTATTCTACTTATTTTAACACCTTTTGGCCCAACTCCCATATCAGAAACAATATTATCCCAAACAAACTGATCCATAAAATGCGGAATTATCATTGTTGCACAACCATATTTTATAGCTAAATGTGTGGTTCCGGCTCCGCCGTGGTGAATTACGGCATACATTTTCGGAAGAACCCAATCATAAGAAATTTGCGACACAAAATACACCAATTCAGAATTGAATTTTTCGGGTTTAACTAAGCCTCCAGATGCTGTATTTATGATCGCTGGTATTTTATTTCGCTCAAGAATTTCCAGAATAAGTTTCGTTTTTTGTTCAGGTTCAGGATTGGGCATTGAACCAAAAGTGATAAACAATATTTTTTCATGATTTTCTATGAATTCAGTTAGTTTTTTTTCGGGTTTCCAATCTGTTTTCCGTTTTAATTCCTGATGTCCTAAAACTTTAATGTTACTTTCCCAATAATCTGGTCGTGGGAATAAACTTGGAGAAAGTGTATAAATAAATTTCCTGTTGTAAATTGTATTTTTCAGTTCCCTACGTGTAATTTTATCGTCGATTTTCAGCCACTTTTTGGGAGTGTAATCTGAAGTCTGTCCAATAGTTTGTATTACGTTTTTCAAAAT